>SDBV01003141.1_pt1 | contig 24593 bp, 23 predicted proteins | sample 2277081 | NCBI WGS metagenome assembly SDBV01 (sample SAMN10402039, study PRJNA504765) | marine sediment metagenome | isolation source: marine sediment core GS10_PC15, 223 cmbsf | place: Arctic Ocean: Southern Knipovich Ridge | collected 2010 | reverse complement strand
GTGTTAAATTTATCTCGGTTCTGTCAGCTTCAATCTGGGCGAAATCGGTAAATGTGGTGAGATCGAGTGTCAGGTCGGGCGTTCTCGGGTATTTTATATCGAGGCCATATTTGAAATCATTATTACTTTTGCCTTCTTCTTTTTCGAGCCCGCCGAGAGCGTATGGTTTAAATTCAATTTTATTACCTCTGTTGATACCATCGAAGCCATAGAGTCTTCCGGATTTTGTTAACTGAAAAAGGCCATCGTTCCTTTTCCATGAACACCAGAGAACTTCTTCATTTTTACGTGCGATTTCTCTTCTGAAATTAATTCCCCATTCCTGCATTTCTACCCGCTGGAACCGCAATGTTTTAAAAGGAATAACCATTTCCACCGACCAGCCGTGCTCGGTAATTTTCGCTGCGGCATCCCATAAACCGTTCCAGTCATAATTTACCGCTCTACGGCCTCTGCCGTTAGGATTTATCGTTCCGTCCTGACGGGCGCCATTCGGATTGGTGCAGAAATAATATCCGCCTCTTTTATCGTTATAAGTGTCGAGGATTATTGAGAAGTTGTCATCGGAGTACAGTCTCCCGTCCACTCTCAATTCATTATGGATAATTTCCTCCGGCGCGCTATCGTAACACATTATACCGATATATATATTGTCACTATCGTAAAGAATCTTGACTTCTGTTCTTTCGGTTGCGGGAGCGCCCTCGGTGAGTTCTCTCTGAATAAAATCTGTTGCGGGGTTCACTTTTTCCCAGGAAGGTTCACTCAGGATTCCATCGAGTTTCATGCGGGCCTGAATTTTGCCGGCAGCAATTGACCGTTGACCATTTTCAGGGATTTCAGCACAAAATGCCGGACTGCCCGATAAATTTATAAGGAGCAAACATGTAAATATTACAGATGATAATGCATTTCTTAATATCATTCAATAAATTTTGCAAAAGGTTTTAAAATAGGGGTTATAATTATATAAATATACGTAATTTATGAATCTATTACAATATATTATTGATAAAACTGAAAAATTACTGATTGTCAGGTTTTTAGGGTATGAAAACTTAGACGAATGATTATTTAAAATAGTTTAATCCATGAATTCATGAATTTTTGTTAATATAAATAAATCATCAGGGTATGGCATATTACAGTTCCTCCGATTCAAGCAGTTCTTCATTCCGGACCGGAATTTTATTAATTATCAGGATTTACATGATTTGCTTTTTAATCATCTTATTGGAATATTAGCGTTAATGCGTGCCGCTTCAAATTTTGGGCAATTTTATCGTATTGTTAAAAGAGTATATCCTAAACCAAACGAACAAATACTTTTGTGGATACCAGAAGATTAAACTTTATAAAAGGATTAACTTTCAATCAAATTATGAAAGATTAACTTTAAAACAAATGTGGTTATTTGATATTGATGATGAGTGAATATGGAGAAACGCTTGAAATACCATTTGATTATGGGGATGAATGAAAAAATAAAAATATTATGCTATATAGCAGCATTATAACTTTGGTGCTTTTTTTATGGTTTCGCTTAATTGTTGCTCAAGGAGAGTAGTTATGAGTTTTTCCATCAAGGAAACATCCAGATTATTATTCTTCCATGCTATATCAGCTGCATCAAGAGCATCATAGTAATGAGCCTTATCATCATCTATCTGTTCTGGAATGGTCTTCTTGACAGGAAGGTTGTAACCAAGTATGGCACACAGAACAAGATAGGAAACCGCCCGAGATGTTCGCCCGTTGCCATTACGGAATGGGTGAATCCAATTGTTCCTCCACATCACATACGCTGATAAGTGGATAGGACTGGCAGAATCCCAATGTTCGTTTACATAATCACACATCTCCTCCACTAATTGAGGAACTTCCTGCCATGGAGGAGGCTGGTGGTCAGTTCCTCCTATTCCAATTTTCTGGGTGCGATAATTGCCAGCGCAGGTGTAAATGTTTTGGATAGCGATGCGATGAAATGAGATAAATGTTGAAGGACAAAGACGAAATTTAACTCCGCTTCTTACATTTGATATTATTCGTTCAATCTCGTAGAACTGGAGAAGGACATTTTGAGATTCAAGTTTATCTTTTTGCCTCTGGTTTGCAAAAAGCTCAGGGGATGAAGATTTTATACCACTCTGGATTTCAGTCTTTCTTATCATGCTCTTTTGCAAGTTTTTCTGCTGCTAAATTGATTGTTTTCCTTGTAATCCGACTGTTTTCTAAATGAGCGTTTCCGTACGCAAAGCTTCGCCTCCTGATTTCAGCATCAGAATCACTCAAGGTAATATTCTGTGCTACATCAAGAAGTTTTTTCAGTCTATTTGTCATAACAATCACTCCTTTATAAAATATTGATTGTATGAATTGCACCTTTAAACTACCACAATATACTACAAAAAATCATAAAACAAGAAAAAAAATACATAAAATTTGTGTTATTTTAGTAATATGTTTAATTACAATGAGTAATAAAGCAAATAAAACTATTATAGAATTCAAGGTAAAAAGTGTTCCTATACTATGTATAGGAACACTTTGTGATTCATTGCTTATATATATAATATGATGTATCTTTAAGATGTAATTATTTATCACTACCTTTATATAAGACTTTGCGTTATTAAAGAATCAATCCCTTCGGTCACCCCCACACTTCGAAAATATCCTTCCCCTCTTTAATAATGGCAGTAAGTTCTTCACGGGTTAATTTCTGGTCTTCCAGGGCATTCCCCACCGCTGCCATGAATTCACCCACCTCCTTGAATGTGCGGGTCACTTTCCTGAACATCATGCCGAACATCCCCCCGAGAACAGCGATGATGCCCGAAAGGAAAAAGGCCATAACTTCGCCTGTAATCCATGATCTCGCCTTGCCCAATAACCCGGCATGGGCGGATCCTGATAAAACCGCGGCAAAAAGTATGCACAAAATGAAAATTCGTAACACTTTCGACATGTTTTTTCTCCTTCATAAAATAGATTCATTGTTATTTACTGGTCTGCCATTCCTTGATGAGCATGGTAAGCTTTGAGTTAATATCATGGAGGTTTTCTTTGAGTATGCGGATTTCTATCGTATTGGTGACAACCTGTGCCTTCATTCGTTCCGATTCGAAAAACACTCCGGCAAGGAAACCAATCAATATCAGCATAATATTTATTACCCACTGGTAACGTTTTTCGCGGTACTGTATAATATCATGAGTCTCTTTTTCCAATGAAATATCCTCCATGGAATCGAAAATTATTAATTTCGGTTGAACATCGTTTTTTCTGGAATTATTCTTTCCGTTAAATTATATTGAGTAAGAAATTATGAAAGGCGCATGAATTGAACGACCATCAAAACATCCCGCATTTACCCGGCCGACGTAAATTGGCCTATAGACGGCGCAGTGTCGCCGATTCCATCAGCAGGTCCCGCACAACCATACTTATCAACATTGTTATTGAAATAGCAAGCGCGGTTATTTTAGTGACCGGATATGTTTTTTTTATCAGATTTCTCTTTTTCAGGAGAACCGGAATGGTCGAGCTCCACTTCAATTTATTTCTGGGAGTTGCTGTCTTATTTGCAATTGGGTGGTCTTTTTATTTTTTCCGTAAACTCTTAGGTCATTATAAACTTTTAAAAAAAGTTTTTAGGCAGGATAAATAACTCGGATCATTCCAAAAACAAAAAGCATTTATTACTCTCATTTTTTTGTCTTTCTGTTTTTTATTTATTACAGGTACGCAAAAACCTGACAACAAAAATATTATCCTCTCCAGCGTACTTCTTCAGGCCTTAAATCCAGATGTATATGATTCTCATATAGCCCTATCCCGCCAAATCCCAGGCTCAGCGCCATTTTATACATTCCCTTGAGCTTGTAACTGTCATCGTCCTCAAGGCTGATATCAGTAGCAAAAAGCAGGTGCCATGATTTCGGCGCTCCTCCCACCTCTGCATTGTGTTCGGGACAGCGGTAACCGGAGTTGATGATAATATCGAAACCGAGTTCGCTTCTCATCTGCTCCAGATAGCCCATGTGCGTATAAAACGCCGGGATTAATTTCAACCTGTCACAGCATGGACATATAAAGTCGCTGTGCATGAAATGCTCTGTCGCATGGTAGTTTGGCGCACATGCAATTGATGTTTTTGTCTGCGGCACTCCTGGCCTCCTTTCGATAATCCGTGAATTAAAGTATATCTTCTTGCGTTATTTAGGGTTTAGAATTACAGTTAATCATGGCAATCCTATAATCATGAAAATCATGGTTCAGACAATGAATGAGCCGGAAGTATCGACTATATTTTTCATTAATAAGTTAATCCTTCAAAAAAAGTTTAAGAATTAATCGGGCTGAATTCCCGGCGCTATATATGAATAATACCCATCGGGTGTATTTCACACAGCGCAGGCGAAGTCGTTGTGGTAACCGCAAAGATGAGTATCCTGTCCTCACCCTCCGCGGATGTGATGCTCGTTGTGTAACTTATAGCAGTCGACGAAGTGCGGCTTAAATAGAAATAGTAGGTTGATGATGCGGAAAGCCCTGTTGAGCTCCCCGAAGAAATTGAATAATAAGCGTTCCCGACTCTCAAAGTGCCCGCTCCCCAGCTCAGGCTGTTCCATGTGTCGGCAGTAATGGTGCTGAAAAATCTGAATGCCAGGTTGTTGAAACCGAGACGGCTCGAACCGGCTTCCGCTGCGTTTGAGCTTTCCGCAAGCGCGGCTCTCTGACGTTTGATACCTTTCTCCTGGGCCTCACGGATTGCGGCGAACACATCGGCAAGAGTGCGTGATGGAGTATCGAGCCTCACCTGTACACGCCAGGGATGAAGAATATCGACCTCCCTTTCCATAACACGGGTGCTTACATCCAGGTCGAGGGTCGGATCTATCACCTTTATAGTATCTCCGAGATTGAATTTATCGGCTTCCCTGCCGGCCCGGGTATCGCCGTAAAAATCCACCAGGTCGATCTCGTATGTTATTTCCGGGTTTTTATGGGCATCGAGATACTCGACCGTATGGTTCCAGAGCGTGTCGGCACTTGTACCTGTGGTAAACGGTTTGAGGTGCGCACCTTACGCAATCTGTACACTGTCCGCATAGAAATCGGCCGATACGGCTCCTTCCTGAAATATCTTGACAGTAACCGTGGAATTATTCGCCTTCCAGTTTTCAATTCGCACAGTCACAAGCCCGGAGCCTGTCACCGGCTCGGGCCGTTTGTAGACCGATGTCCCGTCATTCACCTGCACCCTCACAGTGCCCGATGTCAGAAATAAATTCGCCGTAAAACTGTAAACAGTTCCCGCTGTTACAGTCACCGGCTGCTCTATCCCCTGGCTGTCAGCAGTACTCTGAATGCGCTGAGAGGTTTTTCCGTAAAGATAGTAATCCGGGCCTGTATTTTTACTGAGTGTCGGAGTTCCCGCCTTTGTCCAGCCCTGACAAAGCCCCGATGTATAAGTGCCGTCGAATGCCGGTGTATCGGCAAGATTGACCGCTTCCTCGAGGATCGGCTCATGGTAAACTCCCTCATAGACGCCGTATGTTGAAATCGACGAGCTGTCGGAAGCGTATTTATTCCCGCTGCTCGATGTGGCGCCGGTAAGAAGCAGCGGCGGCTCACCCCCTCCTACCCCGTAAACACGGTTTGCGAGGCGGCTCATGCTAATCCCTCGCGCGGCTCCCTTGAGATTGAGACCATAACGGAAAATAATTCCGTTCGAACTCCCTGTCGAGTTTAAAAGGTCGATTTCCCCGGCCGCCTCATCGAGTGAGAGCTCACCGCCGGTAAGGGCGCATATCCTGAGCAGGCAGTTCAAAACCGGCTCATACTCGAAACGCACAAACGGCACATTTGAGCTCGGCTCGACCGTTCCCGCATCGAATGAAGAATGACCGAGCACTAATCCTGCAAGTTCCGCAGGGGTGTAGTTGAAACAGTTGATCCCATCGGCAAAAATCTCGTTCGCAGTGTCGTACATAATATGACGGGCAGTGATGCCGAGGCTCGGCCGCTCTTTTAATCTCGACTTATTCAGCTCGATTACTCTGAATGTGCCGCATGTATTGCCATCGGAAGTTTTTAACCGTAAAAAACTCGTCCCGGGCACAATATACAGCCATTCGCTTTGTTCGACCGTATCAACTGCCAGAAGCGCCATGCCGTTTGCTTTTTCGTTCAGCTGCGCATTTACCATTCCCGTGAGTTCCGCCACTTTGCTCTTTGAACTGTTGAGAACATCAATTGAATATCTCATGAGAATTTTTCTCCATAATAACTTTCCTATTCAAGATTCACAGCGAAAATAATTAATAGGCCTATTAACCCGATTAATTCATAAAGTCTTATCACATATATCGCCGTCTGTACCGGACTTCCATCTGGCCTGCAACGGTTTTTGAGTATACAACTGTCTGGGTACGGTCTGAAGCGGTTCGTTTTCTTCCCGGGGTCAAAAGAGGTATGGTACTTGTTACCGAATTCAGGACATTAGACCGCGTCCCGGCTGAGACATCGAAAAACTCGGCCGTTTTAAGCCGTGAATCGAGGGTGAGCAGGTCATTTGCTGCAAGCGTGCCGGAATATGTCACCGGAATGTTTAAATTTGCCACCGCAGTGGGATCGGTTGCAATTTTCAGCATTTCATCTGCCGAAAGCATTCGGGACCAGCCGGCTGCAATGTCAAAAACCGCATTCGGCTGCATGCTTCCGCCGCCCTCGTGAAGAGTTACGACAGATGGCGAAGATTCAAGAACGGCCGTATTACCGCCCACACCGGCCTGAACGCCGTTTATGAAAAGCTTCATGCCGCCTGCATTCGTGCTGTCGTAAGCGATGCCGAGAATAATGCGGGTGCCCGATGTAAATGCCTGAGCGCCGGATGAAACTTCGTAGTTAACTCCGCCTGCACGTTTCCTGAAAACCCATTTATCTTCGGAAGCGTCCCAGTAAAGTCTGATATAATTATCGGCATCGTATTTATGTTCAAGTATCACCACATCGGTCCCTTGCGAGGAACTCTGCCATTGCGGCGCAAATACCGCAATCCATGAACCGTCATTCTTATTGCCGGCGGCAGAAAAACTGACTGTATCCGTTCCGGCAACAAGGATGCCTGTGCCGGTTTCAGTTGTACTGTATGCGCCCGCCTCGCTGCCTGATGGACTGTAAGTTCCGCTCCCCGATGAATTATCCACATCCGTAAAAAACAATCCGTCTGAAAAATCGCAGTGGAATACCATGTCGCCGACCGTAAAGGAAGGATTTGTCGCCGAACCTTTGATTACATAGACCGCATCAGAGGGCGCATTACCGAGATCGATGGTTTTGAAACTTCCGGCAGCAGGCGTAAATACGGCACGTATCACATCTTTCGAGACCGCATATGGCATGGGGCATTTCATTGTAACACGGATATGTGCGCTCGATGAGAGGTCGCGTTTTCCGAGAGTTTCCACAATGTCTATGGAATCGTAGTATGCTATCCAGTAACGGTCCGGGAGGTCGCTCCTTTCCAGGCGGACAGGCGCGGTCGAGCGCCAGGGATTCCCCTCGAATGTTGAAAGGAAGCTTTTCAGATAGGCAAGTCTCAATCTCAGGTCGGCACTCGAGGAGCCGTGCACATGACCTTCCATAACAATACGTTTCGGGGCGAAATATTCATCCCATACATGCCAGGTATGGTCGCCGGGAACAAGCTCCTCGTCGGGCACCACTTGCGGAACATCCAGGCCGCTGATTTTGTCGACATGAAAGCCCAGCTCATTGAGGCTCTTTCCGGCAACCAGGATACTTGCGGGAAGTCCGCTCATAAAAGAGGGCGCCGAGATGGTCGATGATGCCTTGCGAACCTCCAGGTTCATGGAAAGCTCGTCGCTGACAAGGCCGTATGTGGTAAACTGAGCCGATGGCCCGAATCCTGTTTCGATGTTCTCACGGTTACGGGCTTTGACTTTGAAAGTATATTCCGTGTCAGGTGTAAGACCGGTTGCGGTAACCGTTCCCCAAACGCCTGCGGTCTGCCACACTTCCGGTGAACTCTCTCCGCCCGCGGCATCGAGATACATACCGTCGGTCTCGTTATATATTGCATAGTCCGTATAGGCAGGATTAGCATCCTCTCCGATTGTGACATGGAGAGTACTGGGGGTATCTCCCGCAAGTACGGGAGCAGAAGGCACATTGGCTAGAGTATACTCATACCCTCCCGGCCCGAATCCTGTCTCAGTCATGATATACTCCTCCAAAGAAAATGTTAGTGTAAATTATCGGTAATGGTCAGTAGTGTCCGGTTAAAAATACAAAACATATAAATTTATTGAACTGCCCCGAACCAGGGGTTGAAGTATCATAGACAGCCCCCCATCCCTCGTTCCATTTTCCCGGCAGGGGCAAGGGATGTTGTATCGCTACTTTTTTCCTGCCCCCGCCGGGGGAAGGATGTCCGAAGGTCAGGAAGGGGGCTTTCAATAAGTAATTCGTAGCGGCGGCCGATTATTCGACTCTCTTCGCTTTGGCCCTGAGGACATACAGACTGTCGGGCATGAGCCCGGAAAGGGTATCGCCCGATGCTGATCCCCACTGAACGAAAGTCTTCCATCCCCAGTCACCCGGAGGTCCGGATCTGAGAGTATCGGGTTCGGCATCACCGTCGACATAACTGCCCGTAACGGAATCCTGCACCGCAAATGTTGTCCATGAAGGATTATCGACAGGATTCACGGTGAAATGTAGAGCGGTCTCCGTTATCGCTGAAACTGTTGTATTTCCGGGGGTTCTGGCAAAAGTTCGTTCAGCCGCATTTGAGGAAGATGAATCATTGTTGCCTGAATAAGCCCTGATAAACCAGTCGTAAACCGTATTCGGCGCGAGTACGCCCACATTAACACTTTCCGTATTCCTGTCGAGCGAGTCTATCCCCGCAACCAGTGTGGAATCGGAAAAGTTCAGAAGCACAAAACCGTATTCTCCCGCGGAATTATCCGACCATGATGCGTTGATTGAATCCGGCGACAGAACAGTCATTGAAAAATCATCCGGCGCATATTCCACAGAATCGGGATATCCGGGTGTGTAATAAATGGTAAGCGATGTGCCGTTTGAATAAGATGGGTGAGAGTAGTCCTGAAATACCGCCCTGACACCGGCCGTCTGCGAACTGTCATCGAGCCTGAAACCGAAATCATAGGAAAAGTACCTGTAATTCGAAAAGTCCTGCCATTCCCTGAAAATATTTCTCAGTTCCGGCGATGTTCGGGCGCCTGTGCCGCCTGCGACTGTCCATGAGACCGCAGCGGCTGTGGAGTCCTCCAGACCGAGCAAGCGCTCTTCTAAGGCGCCGTATTGCTTTAAAGGTAAGCCGTAAACCGATATTGCGGGCGTGTCGGAACTCTCCTCACCTGCACGATTCATAGTAAGAAAGAGACTGTCGACACCGCCGTTTACAACCGCCCAGGGCAGCGTAAACGATACAAATCCATCTAACCGCTCACCGCTGTCGGATGCACCGACCCGGATAACGGTCGAGCCTCTCTGCCCGTTTCCGAAGTCTGTATTGTAATCGTCGTATAGATCGCCTGTCAGGTTCACAACGAGCGTTTCGAGCCCCTTCATACCGAAAGTTATTTCGGGAGACCACCCTGTCGTCACACCATCGCCGTTCTTTAAACGTACCTTATAAACATAAATCGAATCCGGGTTGAGCCCGCCATCGAGATATGAATACTCGCCTGCCAGCCAGCCTGAACTCGTCGCTCCGTTTCCCGATACTGCATCTACATCCATTCCTGTGCTGCCCGATGTGCCGTTCGGGGGATCAGTCACCGAAATACGGAGCGTATCCGAACTTATAGGCATGACAGATATATCCAGTATTGTCGGCGGATTCAGGAGCGTATATGTGCTGTCGTGGTTTGAATATCCCCTCACACCTGCAGAATCTGCCGCCACCATCCACACATATTTCGTGTTTTCCGACAGACTGCCGATAGTGTCCGCCTCTGCATTTGCCGCCGTTGAATCAACAACGCTCATATCGCTTACATTGATGATATAGAACTTCTCTTCGTAATCGCTTGAATCTTCCCATGCACAGGCAATAGTGTAAGGTCCCAGGGCGGTCATGGTAAAATTGGCGGGAGGCGTCGGCGTTTTGTACCATATCTCCAGATAAGGGCTATCATCTTCAACATCACCAAAATGCGTTCCTGTTGGCTCTAAGTTATGAACATCACGATGGTCGAGAACAAAAAAACTTGTTGTATCATCGTTTGATATAATGTTCTTACCAGCTGTATTAAATATAAATGTTAAAGTATCGCCTTCGGCTGCATCTTGTACAGCCAGAGAATCGGCAAGATAGGTTGGAGTGAACGGAACATCTGAAGCAGTCCAACCATCAAAGTCATTATACATATCGGTAGTAAGTCCGCTTTGGACAATGGTATCCTTTGCTTTTACAACCATAAGAAACTGTCCTGCTGACCAACTTGCTCCAGCTCCTCCTACAAAATTTGCCCTTACAGAATCAATAGTTGCGTCATCTGGCAAACTGCTTGTATCAAATCTCATAAGCACCCGCCATATACTAAAATCTCCTAAGTATATCCAAGAACCAACAAACGAATTGGTGTAGTCTGTATCCTCCGAAACTGCATTATTCCTTATTGCTGCCCATGTTGAATCAGGTTCGACATACCACCGCAACCTTCCAGAAGCAGCATCTACATCTACTATTGTTGTCGTTGGGTCAATAGTAATAGGATACGACGCCTCATCCATTTCCGGTACTGTGACCGTTAATGTATCCTCTCTCAAATCAACAGATATATCTAAGAGCACATTTCTGTTATCCCACACCACAATTGGGGTGCGGAAAATTATATTCCCTCCGCTGTCGGTATAAACCACCTCCGAACCGCTTAATTGCGCAGCTGTACTGGTATCTATCAGCCAGGACAATTTATGTGAGGCTTTTGTGCTTTTTAAAATTAAATCCTGCTTTATTCCGGTATTTTTTGGTTTAGTTATAATTTCAATGTCTGCGGTATCAAAAAATGCTGTATATTTGACATAATGATCATTACTGTAAAATTTATAGTCATAAGTCTTGTCATCAAACCAGGTCGCCCTGTATCTTCCTGCATCCACAAACCTGTCATGAGATCTAAACGGATTAAGTTTTTTCAGAGCGGAAATTCCATGAATCGACAGGTCCGGTAATGCAAAAGAATCACCTGCCGAATCATAGTAATATTTATGTTTTGAAAAAATCCTGGTTTTAAATGCGCCTTTTCCGGTTTTAAACACCTCCTTATTTTCACTTCTGAGGCTTTTTATTTCTTCGCCAACCTTGCGGATAGCGCTTTCCTGAACTGGCGACAGCTTTTCAGCCGGCTCTTCACCCTTTGCAGTCGCAAGAATTAATGAGCCCGTCAGCACAGCGATACAACCGGCTGCTAATAACTTTTCTTTCATCGAACCTTCCCTTCTATCTTAATATCCACAAGCTCGAAATCCATTCCCGCTGATAATACCATAGGTGCATAACACAGCGATAATCATGATTTCGACTGTATACACAACCACGATATATCTTATAATCCATTCAAATGCAGTATCATATAGCCATGCATTTATCCTGTTAAACATAAACATCTTATATCAGCTTCCTTTCCTGCGCCTGAGCATGCGGATCATCATTTTACATATTCAGCGATATTCGAATTTCACCGTGATTTTCAAACCGGATTTATCTCCGGTGGTTTCGTTGACTCCAATGTTCCCTGTGATGTAGATATATTGAGAAGTCTGATCGTGAGTGGTACCGGTAATGGTGCCCCCGCCGATTTTCGTAAGATTGGCGGACGGCTCTGATGTGGGAGCGTTTCCGGGTGATCCGGTCTGAACCTGGACAGGTGTTTTGCCCTGCACCCAGCTGTCGGTTATGTCCATGTACCAGGTATCGAGGCCAACGAGACCGGTGGTATCGGAAATCCAAATTCTTATATTAAATATTTCAGTATTGCTTTTCATGTCGGCCACACGCCACCAGATAACCTTTACCGGTGAATCCTGCGCCTCGTCAGTTGTGTCCACTTCTCCCAAATCCAGGGATCCGCCTGTTCCGATGACTGTCCCGTCGGATATTCTGTCTGATGGTTCGGATGAGGATATCGAAAAAGTTCTGAATTCTGTAGTGGGAATCACATCAACCTCCATTCTGCACTCTTTTCATGTCATTTAATTCCCAGGGCTTTAAGGTATTTGTCGTACAACAGGTTCCTTTCCTTTTTTATGTGCGCCTCGAGTTCTTCTATACGTTTTTCAAGCTCCCGCAGCCTCTCGGAAATATCACTTTCCTTCCAGTCTGTCATTTTACCGCCCTCGATTTTATGCTTAATTCCCGAAGTCTATGAATATCAGCCCGAATACGCTTTCCAGCATAGTTTCACCTGCATGAGCGCTCGACCAATCGGGACCGCTGCTTCCGCCTTCGATGAGGGGAAGAGCTTTTGCTCCCGTCAGTACTATTTCCATATCCGTTAGAAGCACGTTCAACCGTGAGATAATATTTTCTATCGTGTCGTAGTCCGCCATACGGTTTGCCAGCACATCCGCAAAAGTTGTTACAATCACATCACACATCCAGATTCCCTCGCCTTCACCCGGTTTAAGACCTTTCGACTCGATTGTAACCGAGGGATTTGTAGAATTTCCGGGACGTTTGCTCCCCTTATAAACAGTGCAGAGCCCTGTGAGTGTCACATCATTGTTTAAGAGCTTATACACCGCACTTTTTACGGCATCCATACTTGGCACTTTCGATCACCTCCCCTCTTTATTCTTCAAGCTTTTTCATTACACATTCCGTATGGCTTCCCCAATCCCCCACCGCATCGACTATGAATGTCCGTGCGCCGTCTGAAACTCTGTCCCCCTCATTTATCGTCTCCGGAGGAATACAGAACATGATCCACATCGCATTTTCTGTGCTTCCCGTCCTGTTCTCGCTCATTAGGCTGCGAACCTTGAGAGAGAGCTGAATATCCGCTGTCATGCTTGCGATGATTGTGTCGAAGGATTCCACATAGTTTCCGGAACTGTTAAAGCCGGTCTGGGGGCGGCTTACCGACACTGTATACGGATAATCGATTTCGATATCTTTCAGGAGACTCATATCCCGGCCCTCAGGTTCACTGTGGTCAGTTCTTTACGGCTTTCGAGAACCTTGATTGCCTCGCTGCGGTTTTTGATTAGCTGGCTGTTGTCTTTCGCCACATGCCCACGGCGCACATTAACCATTTCCGCAGCTTCCGGTATAAGAGTTTCCTGCTGAGAAATCAGGCTGTCCAGTTCCTCGTTTGTTTTCCCCATGGTAGCCTCCTTTTATTGCGTTTGGTTCTGTCAAAAGTTTTCTCTGTTTTTATTCTTAAGCATTTGTGTATAAAGTGTTAACAAAATATTGCGTTCTACCCCTCAATTTGTCTTTTATCTTTTGTTTTCTGTTTTTATTGGGGTAAATACGGTTAACATCTACTCCGGTAATTCATAAATTCCGAACTCACCCCCTAATCCCCTCTCTGCTTGTAGAGAGGGGAACGAGGGGTGAGTTAGAATAAATTTTTAATCCTCTGCCCGGCTGTTATCGATTAATCGAAATCGAAGCCGGATGGATCAGCCCATGTGCTGCCGGTGGTATTGTACAGCACAACACCTGCTCCCTTGCCGATGACCGCGGTACCGATTGCCCGCTCATAGTACGAATCTTCGAGCTGGCAGTTGGAATTCTTGCCGGAAATAAGCATGAGACCCTTGGCCGAAGGATTCGGGTGAACCCTTTCTGCCACGCACGGCTCATCATGGCTTAAAAAGAGCATGTAATCATCCGGCACCCATTCTTCATGATGAAGAACAAATCCCTCGATACTCACTCCCTGAGCGAAACCTTCGGTGGACAGGGTATCCGTCAGCCTTGTCGGCGCTGTGGTATTCGCGGTTGCCGTCCAAGTCGCCCAGCCCTCGATGTCACGGATTGTATTTGAATTCGCATATAGATGAAGATTCAATGCAGAGTACCCGTGCTCGAGAATATGCTCCTTCACCCAGCGGACGTCATCGATATCCCAGGCAGCGTCGCCTACGCCAAGATTCGACATGACATACTGCTGGTGTGAGCTTGTGAAAGTGTTGTTCTTATATTTCGGCGGCGTAAATCCGGTCCCACGGTAAAAACCCGAGGCCGATTTAATCAGCATTGTGCCGAAATACTTTTTCATCACAAGCCTCTGATCCGCCGCGATTGCCTTTTTGGTGCGTTCATCAAGTTCATAAGATGAACTCGAATTTATGAACCTGCGTGTAAACGCCTGACCGAGCGCATAGTATTTGAGGTTCACAGGAATAGAGGTTTCCTTTGCCCTCTGCCAGTCCGGCATATTGACATCGGCATTTTCAATGAACTCAAGCTGAGCCTCGCTGAGAACCGCATTGGGCTTGTCTATCCTGACACCTATCCGGCGAATGAACTCCGGCATGTATTCCGGGTTGGAATTATATTCGTCTATCCAGCCGAGATATTTATTGTAAAGCTGGTTTGAACTTATATTATCGATGGTACGGATTCCATATTCTGCCATCAGCCAATTCCTCCTATGAGAACTTGAAGTGTTGTTGAGTTAACAGCAATCCCCACAGGCGCCGCAAGCTCCTGCGTATCCACATTGTAGTAATTGGTTTCGGCAGTTACAGCGGAACTTTCAGCCGTCAAAACCGCTCCGGGGATGACATCGAAGTATACCCCGTCCGCAGCAATGCTCTTTAGGGCCGACTGGGATGAACCGTTGAAACCAACTGTCACCGAATTGCTTGTAGTGACAAGCTTATAAATTCCGCTCGTGATGATTTTTCCGCCCATTCCTGCTATTGGGGCAAACGCTGTAAATGCGTTCGATGGCGAAGCAAGCGTCTCCACGCATGACGACTCTGTGGAATAAGAAACCGTAATTGCGGCTTCGTCGTTTGTAGTCAGCGTCGCGGTTTCAATGTAGAAATCCTCTGCGCCGGTGATGGTTCCGTTGTATGCGGTGTCTGCAGCAACCGTTACCGCCGAACTTTCACTTCCGCCGGGCGGCGTTATTGTGCAGGTTGTTGCCGAGGGGAATTTTACTGTCCAGCTTCCGGCAGTCGGACGGTGCCCGGCTCTTATGTGAACATCCTTGAGAAATCCCGAGCCGGCCGATGCGGCAACCGCTGTGATTACAGGGCCTGCGGTAGTTCTTTCGGGTACGATACCCCCTGCGGTATCCGCCGAGGAGTAGTAAAGCGCTCCCGGTATCAATCCGGAAAATCCTTTTATACGGCCCTGGCGAATGAGTGTGATTTTAGTTGTGTCGTCGATGTTCGTGCTCAGCGGATTATCGGTAGCGGCAAATCCTGCCGGCACACAGTTGATGGTATTTAGGTCGCATTTGTATGCTTTACCATCGGATGGGCGAATACTCATAAGCATACCCGCTGTCACGGATGTCTCGCCGTTGGTTGCCTGTATGTCAGGCGAATTCTGGACAAAAGACGTTCCCGTGGATGCGGTATGACTCGATACAAATCCAGGTTCTGCTCCCATGTTGTTTTCCTTTCATCGGTGTATTGAAATTTCGGTTTGTAGCTCTAAGCTTCCGGCTTTTTTATGAATGCCGAAATCTGTAAACCTTTTTACTTTTTACCTGATAAGCCCGCGGCTCAACATGCCCTGTAAAACATCTTTTGTGGCGGCGCTTTTCAGATTCTGTGCCGTTACTGTGTCACGGCTCGGGGGATTGGTGGGATTAACCGTGGTCTGCTGATTTTGGGGGATAGATATTCCAATATCCTGCAGTACTTTTTCAAGATTTTTCCTGCCGTTCTCGATAACTTCAGCCACATTGGCGCTGAGAATCTCCGGATCTTCCGAGTACTCTATCTTTCCCATATCGACAAACTTTTCCGGCAAAGGCCCTTTATCCCTGAGCTGTTTTTGAAGCTCACCTTTTACTGTGAGTTCGGAGATGTGCTTTTTGCTTTCTTCGAGTTTTGATTTCAGTTCGTTTATCCCTTCCATCATTTCTTTTTTTGCCGAATCGTATTCGGCTGCAGCGGCTTCATACTTCTTTGCATGCTCTTCGCTCTCGCTTTTAAGCCTTTTAAAGGTTCCGCCGAAAGACTTCTCGGTTTTCGCCACTGCCTCCTGCACCATCTCCTCAACCTGTTCTTCTGTAAATTCCGGCACTTTTACCTCCTCTGGTTGTGTAGAACAAGAGAATCAGAGTCTCTTGTTTTACAATTCACATCATTAAATTCACAATTTATCCTTAATAAAAAATTGTCCGCTTTCAGTACTTCCGCCTTCCGCCTTCCGCCTCTTTTTTTCACAATTCATAATTCCCTTAACTTTTCCTCCTTAATTTCCTTCAGCATTCTTTTTACATCGCTTATCCCGAGCTTTCGCATCACTGATATAGTTGATCGTGCGCCTATCTCGAGTTCACGGGCAAGTGTCTCTATATCGGGAGATATGACATCCCTGTTCCACAGCACCCTGACTTTTGTCGGTGTAAGCCCAAGCATAACTGCTGTTTTATTCGCCAGTTCACGGAAAGAATCGCTGTATAACGTCTGCGCCTCACGGGTCGATTCGATAGCATCCTGGTAGAGCCGTTCAATCGCACGTCCGCTAAGCTGCCCAAGGTGAGAGCCCTTTTCTCCGGATATGCGCGGAACACCGGCGAGATCGTAGAAAGCATCGAGTTTACGGTCATACTCCTGTAATGCGGCTCCGAGATTATGCTGCTGATCGAGCTTGTAAACCCTGCCCTCTCCCTTTACAACCAGCCCCTTGCCGATCGAGAGATCTATCTCTCCAGATGTGATTCCGTCGCGCGAAGCTCCTTTATCTATAGAAACATTCTGGAAAATCGTAGTCTTATGACCGTCATACCGGACAATATCCATAAGATCCGAGGTAAGTAAATTCAGCCTGTCCTGCGCATCAGTCAGACGGGAGACATAAGACTCTCCGTAAATCTCACCGCCCGAATCGCTGTTCCTCACATGTACGACCGGAATAAAACCGAAGTTATGATCATAGGAGTATTCCGGCGCATATTCCCCATCCACAAAACCTGTAACACTGGCGCTGTCGATTATTTCCCTGTATGAACGGCGTCTGAAGCTGCTCGAGCTTGATTCGTCTCTGTCGAAAAAATCATACGATACAGTGACTGACTTTACATCATCACGGTCGTGCGGTGAAATATCGAGCTCTACCGATTCGGTATCGAGAAGTATGATTCTTATTTTGCCGAAGCATGACTCCGGCGGCAATGGAGCAAGCTTGATAAACGCATCCCCTGTAATTTTACCGTACAGTACTATGAGGTTCAGAAGTTGAGACCATCGGTTTTTCTCAAAGACCTCCACGACTTTTTTCCCGTTTTCCTCGTCATCGAATTCAAAACCGCGCCACGAATTGACCAGTAACCTCCGCAGCCTGTCTGTGCATATCCGCGTATGGTTCTCGATATCCTCGAGTTCGCGCTTCGGCATGGTCTCAAAGCGGTTATACAGGAAATTCCACTGGCTGTTACCGGTCACCGGGTCCGTTCCGTTGTAATAGGTCCACCACTTGATAATATTAGCGCGCCGCTGGTCGATAGTTACCGGTCCCGCATCTGGCTTTACAGTCGAAATTACACTCGATCGGCCATTCAATCTGTTCAAGAAAAAGCCCATACCAATTCCTTTCTTTTTTTAGAATTCACAACAATGCTCATCAATAATTCCTTAATTCCATAACTTCAGCAAATTTGCTGCTTTTATGCTCTGCAGATGACATCTTCCTCACCATGAAGGATCATCGATAATTTCCATGTATGATTCACCCTCCTTTTTCTTCCGTATCCCGCATTCCGTAATCCAGAGAGCCATCACAGTATCATCGTGCGTTTCTATACCAAGACCGACAAGTTCGTTTGTAAGCACATCCACCAGTCTCGCCGAATGTTCATTGCCGCGTGGCAGCCTGTATTTTCCGTTTTCGAAAAGCACTGAAAGAGACGGCACCCCTTTGAACACATCCATTTTCTCTTTCCCCGTGGTATGCCCAAATATCGGAAGATCTGTTGTGGAAATGAGCTGCTGCTCATAGAGGCATTGAAAGAGGTTGTTTTCGATGGTTATTACAGCGGGGTTGAAATTATGGGCTTTGTTTTTGATGATGGAAAAAACCTGCGCAGGTGTGAGCCCGCGTTCACGGTAAATATCGAGAATGTGACGGGTGCCGTCATCTCCCAGTGCTATTGTTATTCCGACAGTATAGTCCGTATCGTGCGCTGCCGCCCTTTCCTTATCAGCGACAACGGATAGGTCCCAGCCGGTGAAAACAGGCATATCGCCGTTGTTATGAGTCGCAAATACTGTGTTGTAGCTGTAGCATTTTTCTATCCATTCACGGCGGAAATAGGATGTTTCCTCGCTTATCGGCTCATTCTGGTATTCCTGAGCGAAAACGAGGGAGCCGATTTCATCCTTTTCCCGGAGCAGTTTTTCTTTCGGCCATCTTTCAGGCCAGAGAGGCGTTTTTCCATCCTCTCCAAGCGCTCTGAATATAAACTGCTTATACCGTTTATTATGGCCGAGTTCATAGTGCAGATCCTGCGGGTGCTTACGTGTTCCGATGACAATTATCTTTCCCGTATCGGGATTTGCAATCGGCGTGAGAGTTTTCCTGAACCACCTCAGAGTTTTCTGACGTTGACGTTCGCTCTCGGTGTTTTCGTCATTCAGGGGATCGTCCACAATAATAAGGTCCGCTCTCCTTCCCACTATGCTTTTTCCCGTTCCTCCGCATACTATGGTCGGCTCCTTTGCCCTTGTGTGTCTTATAACCGTAATGTCACATGCTTTCCATACATTCGGGCTGCCGGACTTTGGCTTCTGATAAAAATCCCCGAAGTCTTCTTGCAAACGTTCGTTTTCTCTAAGTTCGTCTTTTATAGCTCTCAAAAACATCTCTGCCTGATCTCCTGTATCAGAAACAATGATTATCTTTATGTCGCGGTTATTGATAATTTTCCAGATAGGATAAACGGTGCTGAGCCATGTCGATTTCGCATGACCCCGCGGAGCAAGTATGGAAATACGGTCGTAAGCAGGCGATTCCACAAGCCTGATAAGTTCGTGGTGAAACTCCGAGCAATTCTGCGTGATAAGATGCGGGAAATACCTGTTACCAAAAAAGATACAATTATTTTTCGACCGCTTGATATCAGCATTGAATCCCACCCTATTTTATACCCTTTCATTTATTTATATAATGGAGGGATTGCCCTTTCCGGCCGCTTTTATTATGGTTTGCCGGGAGCCGGACACTCCCCCCAAATATTAACATACGTTAGTATATTAATATTGATATAACACATTCGTTAGTATTTTGGGTATAAAAATATGTCCCTCTAAAATATAGACCCCTATTCACACCCTCATCGCATCATTTTGTCTGGGTCATAATATAGCTAACGAACGTTAGCATGTCAAGGAAAATATTTACACTTTTATGCATGCGCTTTATAAGTGCAATTGTTTACTATATGTTCTGGCGGGAAATATTTTTTAAGGGTGATTTGCACATTAGTTTATTCCTATAAGAAGAATACTGGAGGATCAATAAGCAATAAAACACCGGGAACTCATCGCTCATTATTCATTACAATACTCCATAAAGGACAACTCTCCCAACCATCAGGGAATCCCATCGATTCCTTGGGAATATCAGGATATTGAGCAAACAGGTCTATTATCCGGTACGGCCATGTGCTCCGAGGATCAACGAAAGAAATAAGGTATTTCAGCAAGGTCAAAATCATGAACACTCTATTATTGGGAATTGTGACCGGTGTATGCCAGTCCGGATATTTGCGTTTATTAGGCAAAAGAGGCTTGTATCCTAATTCCCGGTTCCACAATCTTCCATGATGTGCACATATATTCCGAACCGTATTCAAAACCATTAGCCACGATCCCAAAACTCTATCCGGTATTCTAAATTCTTTTGCAATATTCTGCTGAATTGTATGCTCTAAACCATTAAACAAAGTAAGAAGAGAACCGAACGTCATGATTTCTGCCGTCATCCATAGAGGAAGGTAATTATGACAATCACCATACTTTATTTTAAAAGACTTAACGAATGCCTCTTTGCTCCGTCTTATCTCTTTATCCAGACGCTCCAGCCATTCCTGATGATTATTAAGGTTAATACTTTGTAAGTTGGTATGATAGGCATAACCAAAGGGGCCGTACAAATGAACAAAATTGTATACTACCTTTGTTCTAACAGCTACCTCAACACGTTCGATCGCATCTAAAACGAGTATACGAAGTCTTCGATCAAACGTATAATCCTGCCAAATGCGTTCAAGAGTAGTTTCCGATTTGAATGAGTCATCTGAATTACGATAGGGATATAAATAAGCGCTGAAACGATAGTAATTAACTGACTTTAAACGAGCTATGAGGAGGTCACGGTTTGCTTTTAGACCACGAGATAATATGAGATCGGCCTGTTCCTCAAATGTGAGGGGATGTTTCGTATATTTCATATACTTTCACCAAAAAAAACCCACCGAATTACGCATGCAAAGCAGAGGCGCGGCGGGTATGCTGAGGATAATATAATAAATTATATTAAAATTGTCAATCAAAATTTTTACTCTTTTACTGCAATTCTCATTAAAGCACTACCCCTCTCATCCCCCGCTTTCCATTTTTGAAAGAAGCTGCCAGCCGAAAAGCAAATGCCTCGGCAGGTGAAAACAGCATTTCCAGTTTGATCCCTTCACACGAAGCGCTGCTCTCCCGTCACGGTGAAAGTACCCTGTCCATTCGCCGTATTCCGGATCCGGAAACAGGTTGAATGTATATTCATGGACACGGTCATACCAGGTTTCGAACTCTTCCCCGCCCTTCAAATAAATGGCGTGAAGAAGCGCAAGGAGCGCTTCATTATGGCACCACCAGAGCTTCATATCGGATTCGAGCGCAAGCGGCGGTTTCCCCTCGCTGTCCATGAAGTATGTAATTCCGCCGTATTCACTGTCCCAGCCTAATTTCAGCTGCCAGAGAGTAAGTTCGCATGCCTTTTCGATAAGGGATTTATCTTTACGGGCCGCACCTTCCTGCATGATAAACCATGCCGATTCCAGCGCATGTCCCGGGATAAGGAACCGTCCATCGGGCAGGTCGAGCATGAGAGAACCGTCCGGTGCGACATTTTCAAAGAGAAGTTTGCGTTCGGGATGAATGTGAAAGTTGAGAATTTTATTCAGGCATTTGTCGGAATAAGCCATGAGTTCGGGAGTTTCCCCGTCAAGATTCATCATCTCACGGGTGACATTGAGCATAATCATCGACAGCCCATGGGATATCATATTACGTTTGCCGGGAATCGCTTTCTGGCTCCCCGCAGCGGGTGTCTCCGCCAATTCCTTCACTTTCCGGTATAAATCGCGTGCAATATTTGCCGCTTCTTCATCGCCTGCTGCGCTGGCATAACGGGCGCCGGCAATAATGACAAACGTTTCAGAAAATATTCGCCTCGGAATACTTAAGGGCGTTCCGTCACGTGTAAAACTGTAATAAACCCTGCCGTCCCTGTCAAAAAAATGTCTGGTAATGAAATCCCATCCCAGTTTGGCCATATCCAGCCATTCGCTCCGTTTTTCTACAGTATCGCACAGGGTAGAAAAAAACCATACCTCCCTCCCATGGGGCCAGGCAAATTTATCGGTGCTGTATGGAGTCCCTTCCCTGTCGAGCATATGAAGATAGCCGCCGTATTCACGGTCTGGTGAATATTTCATCCAGAAAGGAATAACATCCTCGAAGAGCATCCTCTCGTATAGCTTTCTGTGTTCGGTAATTTTTTCTTTATTCATGGCTGCTCCGAAATTTATTTTTGATTATTATTCCGGCAAAGAAATATTTTTCAACCTTTGTATGTTTCATCAGTTTTACCCCCTTTGATTCCCTCATGTTAGGGGGATGCCGAAGGCAGAGGATCTTATCTTTAACAAACATTGATGAATGGTATTTAATCGCCGCAGTATTAATGCGCAGAGACCTTCCGTCACAAAATCCTTACAAGTCCTAACCGCCCTGCACAGCATTTCATATAAGGTATTAAAGGTAAAAAGGTAAATACGCATAGAAAAAAAACCCTCTTCCCCTATGACTAATCAAGAGGAAGAGGATATCGTTTAATCTCTGATATAATAATCTACTATTTAATAACAGCGATGGCGTTTGATTCGACAAGTTGTGCATCGCCGTACAGGCCTGCAACTTCCGCAAATGTCATCGCGTGAAGACCTTTGGGAAAGTATTCCGTTATGAGTTTGGCTGCCACAGGATTATAGTCGCCTGCTTTGTTTCCCGATCTCGTCACCGGCACAACAAAGTTCTGCAGGAACACCACATCATCCATCGAGGCGCCGTAGTTATCGAGTACCGCCTTAATGTTATCGAGGGTGGCGCGCAACTGCTCTTCAAAATCACCCATGAAAAAATCGGGCATCCCGTCTTCGTTTATTTTCTGACCGTGGGCAAACTGTCCGGCAACAAATATCATGTTTCCGGCCTTAACTCCCTGAGCGTATGAAAAATCTTTTTCCCATGGTACGCCGAACCCGAATTTATCGGGAGCAAAAGATTTTGTATACATGTCGATTGATTTCAGAGCCTCTTCGCGGGCGATTTCTCTTACAGTAACCTCATCGACACCACAGCCGGTCATGAAAAGAGTAAGTGACAATAATGCAAAAACGGATATAATTATGCTTTTCATGTTACCTCCATATATTTTAACAAATCCCATCTGTTATTGAAAAATAGAGTAATATATAAAATTATTTCTTTCCTTTTCCGATACTTTCCATAACAAGCTCTTCGAGCTCCTCATCCATAAACTCGATCTCTCCGAGAAATATTTTAAATTTATCAGGGAGTTTTTTGTAACCCCAAACACATCTTTTTCTGGTTGTTTCCGGTCCTCTGCGGTCAAAATAAAGCGGCAGGCAGACATGGAAAAATGACAGCACATCGGCTTGCATTAAAAGATTTTCCCTCTCATCGCCGCCGACCTCGTGATTGGCGACAAGATGTGCAACATCGTCAATAATATCCTGTTCAATGCCGAATTCTTCAAGAAGTTCAACGAGTATTTCCGCACTGATAAGCGCATGGGCCTGTTTAAATTCATCAAAGGTTTCATATCCGGAGGATTCCACTCTCCTGTCTTCGAGCCCTCTTTCAATGTCATGGCCAAGGGCAGATATCATGAGCGCTGTATCTTCTTCGGCTTCGGGATCGAGTTTCAATACCCATTCATATGTATTTATTGAATGGAAAATATCCTCGGAATAGGGTGACATAGCGATAATCTCATCGATCTTCTCTTTTACTTTCTCTAAAGCATCCATGTCTGTTTCCCGTTTATTTATACTTTTGTTTCTGTTTTTTTTTTAAAAGTTATCCGCTTTTTCGCAGTGGGGATGTCCAAATTTATTTCTTTTCAGTCAACCCTCAATTTGGTATGTGTGCCTGCCCGGGCGATTCATCTTAGAAACCGCTTAACAAGTTTTTAATATTTTTTCGGTATTCGCAAAATCAGTCTTCACGTTTGCCATCGATATAATCTTCTGTCATACGGTAAGCTTCTTCATCCGTGAACTGCTTTGGAGGGTGTTTCATAAAGAACGAGCACGGCGAATACAGAATACCGCCTTTCCTCCTGTTCAAAGCAAGTTTACAGCAACGGATAGCGTCTATGGCTACTCCCGCAGAGTTCGGCGAATCTTCGACAGATAATCTCAGCTCAAGGTTCATCGGGACATCGCCGAAAAGCCTGCCTTCCATTCTTAGAAAACAGACCTTGTTATCCTTTTGCCATGGTACCCAGTCACTTGGTCCGATATGGATATTTTCATCCTCGATTCTTTCAGCGGCTACAGACTGCACCGCTTCAGTCTTCGATATCCTTTTCGAAGAAAGTCTTTTGTGGTTGAGCATATTTAAAAAATCCGTATTCCCGCCGGTATTCAACTGATATGTTCTTTCGAGTTTTACGCCTCTTTTATTGAAAAGGTCGGTTAAAATACGGTGGGTAATCGTTGCGCCGAGCTGAGACTTTATATCATCACCCAGAATCGGTAAATTCTTTTTCCTGAATTTCTCCGACCATTCGGGATTACTTGCAATAAACACAGGCATATTATTAATGAAACCTACTTCAGCTTCGAGAGCACATTCCGCATAGAATTTAACCGCCTCCTCAGATCCCACAGGAAGGTAGTTTAAAAGCATTTCCGCCCCGGATTCTTTCAGTAGTTTTACAATATCTTTTTTCGATGATTCTTTTTCACCGCTTAAGACAAATCTAAATTTTTCTTCGTAGTTTTTCATATGTTCTGCAAAACCATCGAGTATTTTCCCCATCTTTACTTTAACACCGGTATCAGGTATATCACCGTAAAAAACTGTAGTAC
>SDBV01003140.1_pt1 | contig 24595 bp, 25 predicted proteins | sample 2277081 | NCBI WGS metagenome assembly SDBV01 (sample SAMN10402039, study PRJNA504765) | marine sediment metagenome | isolation source: marine sediment core GS10_PC15, 223 cmbsf | place: Arctic Ocean: Southern Knipovich Ridge | collected 2010 | reverse complement strand
GGATGTGCGCCCGATGCATTAGACTCAATAAAGGAGTCATTGATACCCATAATGTGATTCCAAAAACCTCCAATGTACTTTATTTGTGACTTTCCTGTTGCCGGATCATTCCATTTGGGGCCATCCGGAAACCCATAACCTCCATTAGCACCCCAACTATTTTTAACAATCCAGACTGGAGTGCCATCATTCATCTTCTTCCATCCGACAATAACTACAGCATGGCCACCAGTCATAGGAGATCTGCCGTCATACTTGTAATAATTATTAACTGCAGCAGTTGGCCAAAAGATGTAAAAGTCTTGAGTAACACGATAGCCAATTGTGATCGGTCCTTCGTAATAGATTGCTTTCTTCATACGAACTACATTTTTTGCAATAACCTCTTTGGGAATATCAGGCCACAAATCTACAGTATGTAATTCATTATTTATCCCATGAGCGGTATAATTATGTGCTTCGCCAATAGTTTTATATTTTATAGCAAATGGGCTACGTACTTTATCTTGTACCTGTTTCATTTGTGTGTTTACTTCTGCACAAGGACATGTAGATGCAGCTGCCAAACTACAGGATGTATTTCCATCGCAGCCAGTTTGCCACCATGTGTAGTTGGTTGCTGCATATACATTTCCACCAGTACTACAAGTGCTGGTAGTATTTGGATTAACCACACCATCACTACGTTTTACACCACCCGGTCCCCCACCCGAATCACCACCGCGGCCTCCACACTCTAAACATTTCGAATCAGCTGGGACACCATTTTTTGTGAGTGCATCAATAGCAAAATGAGGGATACCACCTTCACAACCCTGATAAAAGTCCATACCCATATCACCACCGCAACTGATAAGTATTTGTTCACTAAGACCAAAGGGGGGATACCAATGACCATTGGTAGCCATAGTTAATCGATCAGCAAGCGATGCACAAGTGGCGAAAGCCCAACATCCACCACACAGCATTTGATCTTTAATGGGACTAATGAAACCTTTATCTATCCATTCGTTATAGGCGTCTGATATTTTTACCGGGAGAATAAGTTTGTCCATCGCATCACTGTATATATTAGCAGCAGTAAGAATAGTATTAGTAGCACGGTAGACAGTTGCAGGAAGATGAGCAGGATCGCGTAAAGCCTGCCCCGGTTTTGGATTAATATATGCCGATTTCGGCAAATCTAGTTCTTCAATGTCTTGACGATAATAACATAAATAATAAAATATGCCGAACAAGACAAGAACTGCTAGTAATAAAAGTACTTTCATTACATTCATGCAAGAAAATTCTCTTTGAATTATGGCTTTTTATACTACAGATGTCGGCATCGGGAAAACCACGCAAAATACAATACCAGAAAGTGTCCAAACCAGCTCCGCTAGGGGAACGCGACCGGCCGAAGGTCGGATACAAGGCAAAGCTTGGTATCCGCAAAACTGATTCCTGGAGCCCGTGTTCACCCAGAAAGCAGCTACCTTGCTTACTATGTTGTCTCGTGCGATCCAGAAAAGCAGCAAGAAGAGGTACATATCTGCGGTAAAGTTGCTGTTGAAGGATAGACGTGCTGACCCCACAGTATTGTCTCGTGCGATCCAGAAAAGCAGCAAGAAGGGGTACACATCTGCGGTAAAGTTGCTGTTGAAGGATGGACGTGCTGACCCCACAGCGGATGATGACTATGCGATCGCCAAAAGTAGCGAGAACGGGCATGCTAATGTCGTCAAGCTGCTGCTGGCGGATGGTCGTGCGGACCCCACGGCGGACAACAGCTGGCCGATCGTAATTAGCAGCTTGAATGGACATGCAGACGTGGTGAGGTTGTTGCTTGCGGATGGGTGTGCTGACCCCACTGCCGCAGACGGCTGGGGGATAGACAATCAGGCGATCAGAGAGAGCAGCGAGCAGGGACATGCCGATGTTGTGCAGCTGCTGCTTGCAGATGAACGTGCCGACCCTGCAGAAGACAACAACTATGCGCTCCGAATGAGCTGCAAGGATGGACATACCGATATTGTGCGGTTGTTGCTATCTGATGGACGTGCGGATCCTGCAGCTGACAACAACTATGCGCTCCGAATGAGCTGCGAATGGGGACATACAGATGTGGTGCGGTTGTTGCTATCTGATGGGCGTGCGGGCCCTGCAGCAGACAACAACCATGTGCTCCGAATGAGCTGCGCCGTGTGGCAGGCTGACATTGTGCAATTGTTGCTTGCTGATGGGCGTGCCGACCCCACAGCAAAAAACAACTATGCGATCCAACACAGTAGCTGCGGTGGAGACACAGATGTCGTAAAGGTGCTACTGGACGATGGACGTGCTGACCCCACTGCCCGTGATAACTATGCAATCCAATCGAGCTGCAGAAATGGGCATACCGATGTGGTAAAGTTGTTGCTTGCTGATCCACGTGTCGACCCCACGGCGGACGACAACTATGCGATCTGGACGAGCAGCTACAACAGACATGCAGATGTCATGAAGTTGTTGCTGGCTGATGGACGTGTCGACCCACGGCGGACTACAGTTTTTTAGATCAATACGTCGTACACGTGTCAACTTTTTCTCATGTAACCTGAAATTACGCAATAGCCAATTAATAATGGTAACTATTCCCTTTTGGACTTCCTAGAGCCTATTTACGAGGTGTGTTAGAATTACAACACCATTAGTATGAAAGCCATAACTTGATAACATCTCGTGCTCCCTTAAGAGACCACGAGATGGTTGATGAACGTGTCGACTCGCATGAGCATTTTCACCTAATTGAGGAACATACTTGATGACAATAACATACAGGAAATTGATTCCTGGAACCCTGCTCATTCAGAAAGCAGCTACCCTCAAATAATACTCTTCTACACAAAATGACTGCTACTGCTATTCGTACGGCTCTCCTGGACAAGTTGCGAAGTAAGGCCGCTGTCAAAAGTAACTGGACGATCCAGAAAAGCAGTCAGTTTGGACACACCGATGTTGTGCGGTTACTGCTAGTGGATAGTCGTCTCGACCCCACAGTCGACGACAACTATGCAATTCTAATCAGCTGTGAAAACGGACACGCAGCCGTCGTGCAGCTGTTGCTGGCGGATGGGCGTGCTGACCCCACAGCAGCTGACAACTATACCATTCTAATCAGCTGTGAAAACGGACACACAGACGTCGTGAAGTTGTTGCTGGAGAATGGCCGTGCTGATCCTGCAGCCCTCGACAACTCTGCGATCCGATTGAGCAGCCAAAATGGACATGCAGAGGTGGTGAAGTTATTGCTTGCTGATGGCCGTGTCGATCCAACAGCGGACAACAACTGGGCGATCCGAAAGAGTAGCCAGAAGGGGTATACAGACATCGTGAAGCTCTTGCTGGCCGATGCACGTGTCGACCCCAGAGCGGACACCAACTTTACGATCCGAAAGAGCAGCCAGAATGGGCATACAGACGTCGTACAAATGTTGCTTGCGGATGGGCGTGCCGATCCCAGAGCGGGTGACAACTATGCGATCCGACGGAGCAGCCAGAATGGATATTCCGATGTGGTAAAGTTGTTGCTTGCGGATGGGCGTGCCAACCCCACGGCGAAGGACAACTGGGCGATCAAGTTGAGCAACAAGAATGGGTACACAGACGTCGTGCGGCTGTTGCTTGCAGATGGACGTCTCTTCAAGCCTCGGCCCCAACGTCGAAGAACTGGCTCAAAGGACGAAAAGGGTCCAAGGCCGAAGAAACACAAGGCTGACGACCCCAAAACCGCAGGTTCTTATTTGAAGCCCGGACCCCAAGGCCGAAGAACTGGTTCAAAGGACGGTGCGATCAAGCAGAGCACATTTGTCTTTCTGTTCACCTTCCGGGAGGAAAGCATGCAGCTTTACACCCTGGTCAACCAAAAAGGTGAGTTAGGAGTACCCGGTGGCAAGCGCGACCCCGGGGACCGCAGTATATGGAATGCCCTTCTTCGCGAGTTTAAGGAGGAGACGGGTGTTTTACCACCCCCCGGGCGATTTCCGTACTTTGAGTGGGGGGCTGATCACCACTCGATTCGAATCTTCTACCGGACCCTGACTACCGATGAGGCAGCTGGTCTTCCCCTGGGCAAGACGCCCATCTCTGAAACGGAGGAAGTCTCCATCCGTTGGCAACAGACAGCGGATGTTCAAGACAAATACCGCCCGCATCTGCAGGTTGCGCTTAACATGTACCAGGCAATAATGAGGGCCGGCTAGGATGCGTCCTGGACTTCTTTATGTAGTACGGTTGTACTACATAAGGTTGCTATATCATTGGTGCAATTTCTGTGAGTTGAGAATCGAGATGTTTCGAGTGCTCATCTTCAGGATAACTACCATCAATTACATAGTTCTTTAGATCAATACGTCGTACACGTGCCAACTTTTTCTCATGCAACCTAAAATTACGCAATAGCCAATTAATAAGTAAGAAAGTGATTATGGTAACTAGTACCGCAGATAATACTCGTGTGCTTAGACTTCTACCATAATATTGGTCTATATATTGTTGTAATACTGAATTCCACGACCAGGCAGTTAATAAAGATAATGTGGTGGTTAATATAACCATAAGTTGTTCTTGCATATAGTCTGGCATCTTATCAATAGACAATATTTTGCAGTAAAACAACTTAAAAAACAATGACTACTACACTAATGAACTTTGATAATCAGCAGTTTAGTGAAAAAACTCTCAAGGGCTTTCTTCTAAAGAACATAGATCTAAATACCAAGAACCCTACTATTCAGACTTTGAACCTATTCTTTATTAATCGTGTGGACCAGTTTTGGGTTGACGTCATTGAACCTCTTCGTCAAGAAGGGAAATTTGATGGAAACAAGATCAATTGGTATTTTGAAATTTACAAGGAGGGTATCGAAGCACGCAAGGTTGGCGCAAATCCGTTTACTTTCATCGAGATTAAAGAGGAATGTATACAAAATATTGTCAACTTTTATGAAAACAAAACCCTAAAGCAGTATATTGAGCTTGGCACTAGTTTTTTATCTAACAGCTATACTCTGTTGTCGTCTTGGGTACGCGATCAACTGGTTTTACTTCGTCTAGAGTATATTTACTATAGTGATAAGCCGGGCGATTGGATTAAACGTGCTGAAGAAGAGGAGAATGGTATTATGAAGAAGCAGTCAGATATGATACCTGGCCTAATGGATGTCATCAACAATATTGGCTTGATAATGTCCCGTAGGGTTTAAAAGTACTTTTACTAACGCAAAAGTACCCAAAAATAGTAGATTAATAGTTGTGCTCCATAATTTGCCAGAGGCCCGAGGTAGCCCGCCGCAGGCGGGCGCGCTCGAAGAGCTAAAGGACCGAAGTCCTTTAATAACATCTCGGTTTAAAAATAATGTTGCCAATAATTAATGCAAGGCACATTCAAAAGTGAGACACGGTTTGAAAGGCGACTAGAATTGTACACACGTATTAGAGCAAAATATCCTGATCGTGTACCTATTATAGTCGAAGTTGCCAAAAACTCTCAATTAACTATATCACGTAAAAAATTCCTAGCTCCTGGTGAGATATCAGTAGGAGGATTTTTGAATGAAATACGCAAGCAATCTAATCTACGCTCTGAAGAAGCGATTTTCATCTTTTGCGGCATTAATGGTGCCATACTCGTACCTACGAGTAATACTATATCGCAAATTTATAAAAAGTACAAGGATGAGGATGGATTTTTGTATATGACAGTGGGTATGGAGAATACATTTGGAGCACTGAATACTCTTGACTTTTTGACCTTTAGCTTCTTGGATCGTGTACTTTCTAGTAGTGGATATGTAGCACGGGGCTTGGCGTTGGAAAGATTTTTGTAATATTAAAATCTCAATAAGAAAACTAGGTTTTCTTATTGATGCTGCATTTTGGAGCGGTCACTCAACTAAATATTTATTTCTAGTATACTCACACACTTTTTGGTGAAAATCTGAAAACTCTCCCGCGGAGATGTCACCATAAGTGTCATCTGGAATGAAGAGTGGTTCTTTCAAAGCGAAAATATTTAGATACATAGACGAAAATGACCAGTCAACAGGTTCACGATCGAGAGAATTGACGATAAGCATTTTCTCAATGTTTTTCTTATTGACAATATAGGCTTGTGTTCCGGTAAACAAGCGAACATTAATAAGTCCACGAGGAGTAGTAATCTCATCATTAGGAATATAATAGTTGTACCCTAGCAGAAGCATATCCCATTCGTACTTTTCGAGAGCACTACAATAACTATAGATTTTCTTTGGGTCTCCAATAAGGAAGGCGTCATCCTCCAAAACAAGAAAGACGTTAGATCTAACCTTTTGACCTCTTTTTATTGCCTCAAAATGGGAATTTCGGGCTCCAAGAATGGGATCCTCGTCACGAGGAGATCCAATTCTTCGCCATCGAAAGTAGTCATTATACGTGTCCATTGTTTCCTTGATTTTTTCGAGACGATCTGTTCTATCGTCTAGATTGAGCACAAATGTCGGAAGAAAGCGGCTGGGGGTAGCGTTCATTGTAAATAAGCAAGGAAGCTGCTTTCTGGATGGACTACGCTCCGTAGAATCAGTTTTATGTGGGGAGCTGCGATTCCCACAACCCCTTTGTTTAAGTAGGGCAACGACGACGCAGGCCGCGGTCTCCGCTAAAGTACCCAAACGAGTTCAGCGGACGAAGACCGCGTACTTTTGAAAGTAGGGCCTTCGGCCGGATGCCAGGCTTTGCCTGGTCCCCTCAGGACATCCCCGGCAGGGCTTGAACCTGCAGCCTTTCGTTTAGGAAACGAATGCTCTTCCTATTGAGCTACGATGATTTGTATACTCGTCAGTATACAAATCATCTAGGAAAATTCCTTGGAATTTAGTCTGACGGCTTAGTCCAGCAACTGTTGCTTCTAGGTGGATTACACCTCATGAAGAATATCATCCGCTATGTGGTCGAGACAGACAGCAATTAGTACTGCAGCACAGGATGGGTTACCGAAGAGGGTAGCGCAATCGTTGATGGTGGGTCGTTCCTCGACTTCGTCTTCAAAGACGACCTCTGCGCTCTTTTCGGTTTGGACCAGAGCCATCCCCTCGTCTCTAAGGAATGCAAGACAAGCCATGAGGGTCGTTTCGATTTTTGCCTGAAGGTCTAACGCTACGTCACGCACCGCCGGTGTAGCAATAGTAGTGCATGTGGAGGTTGCAGTCGTATACATAATGGTAAGTGCTTCCGGGTGAGCCGATGCCAAAGGAATCAGTTTTATGCGGCTTGCTACCATAAGCTGGTTTAGGCATAGCGGCAAAGCAACACGCACGAAGAACTTTGAGAGTCTGGAGAAGGAAACCCTGCTACTCTCTTTTCCCTATAGCGGTAATATCTAATCTATTGGATAGTACATGAACAAACTGCCATTACTAGTTCCAACATTGGTCACTTCCTCCCAAGTCGCAGGTCGTACACGTTTATTAGCCGCAGCAGTATCGTCATAATGGAACCACTGTGGTCCATATTTAAAGAAAGCTGTGTAATGGCCACCATAGGCATCACCACGATGGATAGTTATGGTTTGTAAAGCAAGATGCTTTTTGCTGACCGTATTTTCAATGTATTCCTTGAAAACTATTGATCTGGTATTCTTCACGTATATAGGTTTACCTGCAACCCAAGCTTTGACTTGACGACGCGAAATGTGAAAAAATAGCGCATTAGTTTCATTAATAGTATGCTTTTCACGCGAATACTGGTAGGGTTGCTCCTCGATTTCAGGAGCACCAGGTACTGGACCTTTATGCCATTCTTTCATTGGTACATGTTGATAATTGGCAATCTGAACACGCTGATACCATGATGTAAGCTCTGGAACTTCTTTGACATCTGCAGGAACTGCTACCTCAAGTATTGCTTGTTGTTCAGCTTGCGCTGATGTTTCAATCCATTCCTTTTTATCGGTACTGACTGAACGAAGGATAGTAACACGGGTAGGTGCTAGATGGAACATTTGCAGGAGTCCACGTAAAAATTCAGAGTCATCCTGTTGCTGACCGGACATTAATGCCATAGTTAGTGGACCACATTTTTGCATCTGCTGAACAATTGGATAACAAGTAAGTTCTGGATCTTGCTTACCTCGCAAGATATCGGCGAGCTTTCTTAGTTCCAATTGAAAGCTCTGGAGATACTTGAGGCCAGCTTTTTCCTCACCCTCGTAATTAGAACATGCTTTCACATTCTTTTCGGTTAGCTTAACTTGTAGCATATTGGTTTCAAAATATCCTGTTCTTGGAAGAAGGATTGCAAAAAGAACACTATCCATAAAGCATGAAAAACCACCAATATTGGACAAGCCAGGCAACAAAACTGCTGGTAGTGGTTCTTCAGGAGCAGGGATGGTTGGATAAAATTCCTCTTCCTCTTCTTCCTCTTCTTCTTCCTCTTCCTCTTCTTCCTCCTCCTCTTCTTCCTCCTCCTTTTTTAATATAGGTTTGAGTTTTTCCTGTGCGGCCTTTCGTATATAGACTTCCCAATGATCATCATCAGCAACGTCCGGATCAGTAATAGCGCCCATATTATCAACAATTCCCTTGACAGAAAGAATGTTCATGACAGTAATAAGCGAATCAATATGTTCGTTAACCATCTCCACCGCTTTTTGGATCGCAGACATATGCGAATCAGTCAAGTACTCTTGGTGTTTACCTTTTGTCTTACAATCAGGTAGTAATTTTTCCTTGGTGAGCTGTTTGCACAATGCGTTAGCTTTTAGAGGTGCCCCTGCATCAATTGTACCAGCTGCGAGCTCAAAAATACGATTGCGTATCTTTTCAATTCTTTCTGTGGAAAGCTGAAGACTAATGTCTGGAGGGAATTTCTTTGCGACTTGTTGATCTACATCAGTGAGACGCTTCGCCAGAGAATCCTCGGGTAGGAATTTGACTTTTTCCTTGACAAAAACGAGGTAACGAATGTCTCCATGTTGAATAATTTTGACGGTGTATTTATCCTTACCGGAACTAAATATCGCCTCCAATATAGTGCGTACAAGGTGGGCAAACACAGCACTAGTCTCCAAAACTTTACTCAACTTTTGTCCAAACAGCTTTTCCAAGTCTTTTTGAGCAAGACACTTTTTGAGGAGAGCCCCAAAATCAGACAGTAGATTATTAAAATACACTCTGGCGCCTAGTTGTAATTTGGGATATATTTTTAGAACCTGACGTAATTCTGATTCAATATCACAATCAGACCACAATACGACATTGAAATAGTTATTCGGGATATCATTAAAATCAGTCAGATTAGATACTCGTAACCAGTTCTCGTTAGTCAGATCCTCGAGCTTGTTGATTAACAAGTGCTTATCGCTATTACATATACGAGCCAGAGCACGCGTAGACTTGTTATTAGTAACAAGCTGTTGTTCGTAGTTTACTAACCATACATATGGCGAATCAGTAGGCAATTTTTCTACATACTTCTTTAACTGCTCTACATTTTCTGCTGTAGGTTTGACATTCAAGTCCATTATAATCAATCAAGACTTTTTTTACTATAAGCTAAGTAAAAAATAATTTGCTTACCAGCATCTCGCAATCCCGCTACTTATGTGGTCACTTTGGTAAACCCTTAAATCTTAATAGGGTTGCGGGGTCGGCACGTCCATCGGCAAGCAACAACTGCACAACATCTGCATGTCCATTCTTGCTGCTCATTTGGATTGCATAGTTATTGTCCGCTGTGGGGTCAACACGTGGATCCGCCAACAACAACCTCACGACATCTGCATGTCCATGGTAGCTGCACCATTTGATCACGGTGTTGTCGTTGGCGGTGGGGTCAACACGTGGATCCGCCAACAACAACCTCACAACATCTGCATGTCCCTTCAAGCTGCTCCATCGGATCGCATGGTTGTCGCCTGCTGTGGGGTCAACACGTCCATCGGAAAGCAACAGTTTCACGACATCTGCATGCCCCTCCTCGCTGCTGTCTCGCATCGCAGAGTTGTTGTCTGCTCTGGGGTCGGCACGTCCATCAGCAAGTAACAGCTGCACGACGTCTGCATGACCATAGTAGCTGCTCATTAGGATCGCATGGTTGCTGCCTGCTGCGGGGTCGGCACGATGATCGGCCAGCAGCAGCTTCACAACGTCTGAGTGCCCATTGTCGCTGCTCAGTATGATCGCCCAGTTATCGTCCGCCGTGGGGTCTACACGGTCATCGACCAGCAACAGCTGCACGATATCCGTGTACCCTCGTCGACATGCGTGCTGAAATGTTGGTGATTGGTCGAACGTATCATGTGCCACCCCGCAAAATCGACGACAAACACGTGCAAATGCACAGCTTGCTTGGTTGTCCTGAATTAGAAACGATGCAATCATTGAGAGCATTTCGTCCGGCAGCGTGTAGAGATCATCATTGGGAACGTTCATGTTTGCCAAGGCTGTTTTTACCTAGAGCATGAATGCAGTGAAATCAATTTTACTACTTTCTAACAAAGTAGGTCAAAATAGAGCGTGGCCCGCTTCGGTAAGCGGAGTAGATCAAAGCACTCCGCGAAAGCGATTTTGGCCCGCTTTTCTTAAAAGCGGTAAATCAATTTTGTAACGTAGTTAGTTCATTAAAAGCAGCATGAACATATTTGTCATCATCCTTGATCATATCTTTTAAGATATCCAATATATTTCGCTTTTGTACTGCACGATCTGCTTGTACTATGTCACCCTCGGGGGAAAAAGATATTGCGATACCCATTTTTTGTAGAGCCTTGTAGGTTTGCCCCCGGCGAAAGACCTTGAATTGTTCAGGGCGCCCTTTCAAGACTAGCTTTGTGTAGGTATTGGTCTCAGGAGTAAATTTATCAGCATCTTCCACATCCAAGTACACAATCTTTTTTTTACGCATTTCTAGATCTATTTTTTGTAACCTGAACTTGTTATTTGAAAAGGTGAGGAATGCAATAGTTTTGTTTGCAGTTTCACCAAACGCATGTTGCATACTACTGCCAGTATAGTAGATATTAGATTGCAAGCGTTGTTCATTGTGGATATGTCCGGAAACAACGAGAGGGTACTCTTCTGGCCAGATATCCCCTTCTGTACTAGTCTGTACTGGATTAAAACGACAACCGTAAAACTCTTGGTGTGCAAAAATGCATGCCGCATCATCCCACTGTTGTCCTTTGTCCTCGAGAGTACCTAGAGCTTCCTCAAATCTTTCCAGAGGTATATAGGGACAGAATATAAATTTCATTCCATTGATAGTGCGTAGAACTACGTGATCACAAACAGTTACATTCTCGATCTTTTTGAAAGAGTTAAATGGATGTTTATTAGTGAGATATTGTTGGTTGTTACAATTATGAGTAACTGTAAAGTCACCCAATAGAAAGCGATGATTACCATCTAATTCCCATCCAAAATATTCTGTTTCTAAGCTAGGCGTAATAGTAATACTAGTACGACTCTTATCTGCACAAACTCTCCCTCGCAAATCTATACCATTATTAATGATAGGAATACATTTTTTACGTGTCAGTCTTGTGGGAATAAGTTGAACTTCGCCAGATATCTGCACCATAGTTGCTTTTGGTCTGCGAGTGAGATAAGCCGCAAAACCCAATGACCTGCATAAATAAAGAACATCGTCACATATATGTTGGTTATATCCACCTTGTGTGAACACAACGTTTCGGTGATCCTTGAGAACTGTACCATCAGTATCTATCAATCCTGCGAGTAACTGCAGTCGTGTGTCAATATCATTAACCAGATATTGACTTGGTATATGTTTATTATCACATAAATCATAACGATTCAATAGTTCGCGGAGAGGATTAGAATTAACTCTCGACAAGTCATCACGTAAAATTACGTCGCTATTTTCAATTTCTAAACGCTTGTGATAAAATTCCTCAAGGAGAACTGTATCATTCAAGTCTGCTAGCTGCTCGGAGGATGCACCAGTTGAAAGATATGTATAAATTTCATTTTCACCTTCTAGTAATCTTTCGAGCTCATTAGAATTAGCACATGCTAAAGATGGTGCCCGCCCATAACGTTCTTTATGCATTTGACATGCCGGGCACGTATAACATGAACTATTCACAGAATTTAAACTCCAACGTTGTGTTTCGGGACGAGTGTAATTGGCATTTTTGACAATATAGTTATATTGTCCACTATGAACCACTTCACAATTGTTTTTTAGACCCCATAAGATCCAGCTATAAATAATAGTTGTATCGGCGCTTGCAAAGGCGTTTCCGCTTTTACAGCCATCCCCTAACCATGCTCCGAGTATATATGGATCAAGTTCGACATCTCTTTTTGGCCAATGTATTGCTATAGAGCGATAACCGTACAGTCTGTCCTGCACATTTCTGGGAATTTGTAGATAATCCTTGACAGTTATATCAATCGTATCCATATCAGGAATTGTTTCTAAATATTCACTTGCATCTAGTTCAGTTCGGAATAATTTACTATGTAGGTGATAGTCATTTGAATCAAGCCATTTTACAGTCCAACGTTGTTTTGTATTGTTCCAGAATTTACTCTTATGGAATCCACATTTAAGTGATAATTTATGATTTTCTGTAACAGTATATTGTATACCTTTCTTTTGTGTAATTGTATACATCTGAGCAGTACCATGCATTAGCTTTTGAACCGTTCTAGGTATATCATCATCACCAATTAGTTTATCACCGACTATTATATGTTGAGAGAGTTTTGTTGAGCCATCCCACATTAATACTGGGGTATCTTTCGCTACACAGTAGTCATGGTTACCAATAATCAAAAATATTTGCACCTTGCGAGCCAGACTTGTAATTAATCGAGTTGCCATATTAAATGGGATTACATGTATCTTTTCATGTGTATGTAGAAGATCTCCGAGTATAACTACAAACGTTGGTTGTAGTTGTTTTACTACCTTGTTCACCTTTTTGATCAGCTCTTCTGCATCGGTAACATTATTTACCTGAAAATGTGGATCTCCTACGGCAAGACATGTTACTTTCTCATTGGATGACGAGACCATTATAAATATGGCATTGTTTTATGCGAATATCAATTTTATGCGGGTTGCGTCGAAACTACCTTTTCAAAATTATTATCTAGGAATATAATAATAGAATGGAATGTTTTGACGTACCTCTCGCTTTACACAGTCTTATCGGCATTTCTCTAATCATTGCTGGTACTAACTTGATGATGCACGTGGGTCGTGTTGCACGTGGTTATGGTGCTTATTGTTTCGCATTTGGTTATTTTATACTAGGTCTTGCTGCTGCTGGCCGTGATGTTGGTAATATTGATGTCAAAAGCCGCCGTTATCTACTCGGTGTAGGATCAGCTATCGCCGTCGTGGCTGGTACATTTATGATGTACTACCACGTGCAGGATCGTGTCCGCCAAGCTCTCAAAGGTCAGATGGCTGGTAATACCGTACGTAAGGATATCATCAAGAGTATCCCGATCATCGATCATGTTCTGATCTACGCTGGTTTTGCCGGCTTGGTATTAACTATCGCACTCCGAGAAGACAACAGCTTTAATCTTGTCAAGGGCGCTCTGGCTATTGGCGCGTTCTTAGTTATCGGATATACAAAGAACAAGATGTTAGAAGCAATTGTTAATGGTCAAGATGTACAGAAACACCAGATTGCCCACATTCTCAGTTGGGGTCTGTTAGTATTGGCTATTGCTTACAGCTGTTAAATGCACTTTTGACGCCGCGGAGCGGCTAGGAGCGCCTTCTTTAAACCCGAAGGCTGCCGCTGGCTTAGCCGTTAAACGGCTGGAGACATTCTCTGATGATTCCTTTGGAAGCTTGCAGAGCATGGCTAGGTAGCCGCGTAGCGGCTACCCCAAAGGGCTAAAGGAGCTAGCGCTCCTTTATCCAATGTCTTGATAGATTTAGCTGCGCCCTGCATGTGATTATCTATCCAGTAGTAATTTCCACCTCGGGGTTTGCCGAACAATATAGAGTGATATTTAAATCCATGTCGGTGCAGCCATTCTTCTGTATACTCGCGATGCTCCTCAGTGCGGCTCGTGAAGAACGTTATCGTGTGACCTTGCTCATACCACGTATTAATCCGCTCCAGAACACCTGGGAACACCTTTGCAGTTCGCATACGTTCAGCTTCTTCATTGGGGATGTCATCACAGACAGTGCCGTCAATATCAACAAGATAGTTCTTGATTGTCATATTATTTTATCACTACAAAATTGATTTAGACTCCAACAAAAAGCAGTACATCAATCATGAAGAGTGTTCATCATGCTTCCAAGAAAACACATGGGATTGATCTCACCTACCTACTTCCTAACGAAATGCTCACCTACGTGGCCTCCTTTCTAGCGCACGACAACCGAGCGAGCTGTACATTTGCACGTGTTTCTCGTCGATTCTGCGGTGTGGTACATGATGTGTTTGACCAAGGACCAACATTTCAGCACGCATGTCGACGAGGGTACATAGAGATCGTGCAGCTCTTGCTAGAGGATGGCTGTGTCGACCCCGCAGCACGTGACAACTATGCGATCCAAGAGAGCAGCTACTATGGACATGTCGAGGTAGTAAAACTCTTGCTTGCCGATGGACATGTCGACCCCCTAGCCAATAATAACTTTGCAATCCGACGGAGCAGCCAGGAGGGACACACAGACGTGGTGAGGTTGTTGCTGGCTGATGGACGTGCCGACCCTACAGCTGATGGCAACTGGGCGATCCGAACGAGCAGCCATAACGGGCACGCAGACATTGTGCGGTTGTTGCTGGAAGATGGACGTGCCGACCCCACAGCGGACAACAACTTTGCGATCCAATGGAGCTGCGACGGAGGACACTCAGAAGTGGTGCGGTTGTTGCTGGCGGACGGTCGTGCTGACCCCACAGCGTACGACAACTATGCTATTCGACTAAGCAGTATGTTGGGAAACGCAGCCGTGGTAAAGTTGTTGCTTGCCGACCCACGCGTCGACCCCACAGCTTGGGACAACGATGCGATCAAAATAAGCAGTAGTTCTGGACATGCAGCCGTGGTAAAGTTGTTGCTTGCTGATACACGCGTGCGCAAAAACTGATTTTTTTGATTTACCGTTTAAGCAATATATCAATCATGTCACTTACACATCAAGAAATCGGCTTACAGCAGAAATTATTCTTTAGTGATCCCAGCTCAGCTGGAAGCCCATTCTTTTTACCTCATGGTGCGCATATCTATAATAAGTTACGTGAACTCCTTCGTAAAGAATACAAGAAGCGAGGCTACCAAGAAGTGATAAGCCCAAACATTGCTCATGTTGATTTGTGGAAAAAGAGTGGTCACTATGACAAATACAAAGAAAACATGTTCCTATTTAATATTGGGGAGGACAACCAAGAGTTTGGCTTGAAAGGAATGAACTGTCCTCTTCATTGTATAATGTTTAATCGATTTAACGTTAGTTATCGTGACCTTCCTATGAGGTTGGCTGATTTTGGAGCGTTACACCGTAATGAACTCAGTGGTGCTCTGACAGGTCTTACAAGAGTAAGACGTTTTGCTCAAGATGACGCCCATATATTCTGCAAGCGTGAGGATCTTTCTACGGAGATTCAAGAGGTCTTGAGCTTTATGGACTGGTTTTATCGGTTGTTCGATTTTGATTTTGAGCTGGAACTGAGTACACGTCCTGAAAATTACATTGGAGAGATAGAAATTTGGAATGAGGCAGAAACAATTTTAAAGCGAGAACTGAATATTTTTGGCAAGCTCTGGCAGCTAAATTCTGGTGATGGTGCGTTTTACGGTCCAAAAATAGATGTAAAAATCAAGGACTCCCTTGGACGATCGCATCAGTGTGCGACGATCCAATTGGACTTTAATCTGCCAGAACGTTTTGAGTTGGAGTACCAGGACAAGGACGATACAAAGAAACGCCCAATTATGATCCACCGCGCAATTCTGGGCTCTTTTGAGCGTTTCATTGCTATTCTCACTGAGCATACACAAGGGGTGTGGCCAATGTGGTTAGCCCCACGCCAAATAGCAGTTGTACCCATTACCACAAAAAACTTGGCTTATGCAAAAACTATACTACAGGATCTCCGTGAGAAGGGATATCACGTCGAACTTGACACTACAGATAAGCATTTCAAAACAAAAATTCGTGACGCTGAACAGCTGCAGGTATGTCATATCCTTGTGGTTGGAGATAAGGAAGAACGCTCCTCTGGAGTTAATCTACGCAATAATGGACAACAAAGATACTATAGTTATGCAGATTACACGACTAGGTTAAGATCTATATCGAAACCGGAACGGTAATATTCAGTTGCTGTCGCTTCATTTCTATGGACTAATTAGTCCATAGAAATAAGTTTTTCTCTCCTTGTAACGCGTTTCCATTATAGTTTATACAAGATATACAAGATCCGGTATCACATCCTCGTCGTCCACAAGATCCGGTATCACATCCTCGTCGTCCACAAGATTCTTCCACTTGTCCAACACGAAGTCGGCGGTGTCGGCGGTGATCAGGTACTTGCGAAGGCACATGATGCTCATCTCCACAAGATCCGGTATCACATCGTCGTCGTCCTTCTCCTTCTTCCACTTGTCCGACACGAAGTCAGCGGTGATCAGGTACTTGCGAAGGAACATGATGCTCAGATTCTCGTACGTCTCACGCACGAACGCATCATTTTCACTATACATCCACGCATCGCATAGGGTTGCACTAGGTTTTGCAATTTGACTCATGATTGAGGCTCAGCAAGAAAACTGATTTCTGGAGCTGCAGCTCCAGAAATCAGTTTTTTGGATTTTTCTGAGGGCTCTTTTGAGCGTTTCATTGCTATTCTCACTGAGCATACACAAGGGATATGGCCAATGTGGTTAGCCCCACGCCAAATAGTAGTTGTGCCTATTACCACAAAAAACTTTGCTTATGCAAAAACAATATTCAGTAGTCCAGTTTGCTTGATTTCTATGGACTAATTAGTCCATAGAAATAATAAGTCACAGAGTTTGCTTCTCTCCTTGTAATCACGTTTCAATTTTGCTTATATAGCAAACTTTCTTTTACTCCAAGATCCTGTATCACACTCTCAGTCACTTCAGCCACCATCTCCGCGTCAAAGCCCAACACCATCTTGGTCGCGGCGTCGAACGCCTCGTCCTTCCACTTCTCTGACAAGACCTTGCACACGGGCCATCTCCCACATGAGCGGAGGATAATCCTCCTTGTTCATCTCGCGCTCGCCGTTGGCGGTGATCAGGTACTTGTTGCGAAAGCACAGTGTACCTTCAAGCGCAGCACATGATCGTCGAACACCTGCAACGGCATTCAAAAACAACACACATACACACATGCACACATGCATGCACGCGCACACGCACACGCACACAGCGTGCAACAACAGCAGCAATACCAAGATAAACCACCACCACTGCAGCCACCAGCACCAAGACCAACACCACCACCACCACCACCACCACCTCTGCCACCACCAACTCTGCCACCACCACCACTTCTGCTGCTGTCTCTTGTGCACATCAGCAACAGCTGCAGTGCTGGAACGTGTTGCTGGTTGTTGTTGTTGCTGCTGCTGTTGATGTTGTTGTTGCTGCCAGCGTTTGCTGGCGCACGGCCAGTAAGTAGTATGGTTACGTTCCCCGCGACCGGATTGTCAGGCAATGCCTGGTTACCGCGTCATACACTTTTTTGAAACTTTATGTTTCCCAGGAAAGCTGATTTTTGTCACATACGGAACAAGTTCCTTAGAGAATAGTGAAGAAATATTCCAGTCTGTGTCATTTCCTACGAGCAAAGCTAGTTCAATTGCTTGATCACATTCGGGCAGTGGGCAGAATACTACAATTGCCTCGGCATCTATATCTCCGTAACTAGACCACTCATAAGTATAACGTACTAAATCTTTGAGAGTTGAAGAAAATAATGTTTCACAATTCGGACACTTGAATAGTTCTTGCCATCTTGGAATTGATGGCCTTTCTTTTATTGTGACTTGTCCAGGTTCCAAAATAGTTGATGCTTTATATTGTTCCATTTTTCTATTCTATATCCGTATATTTCTTGGGTACCAGCAAGGAAGCTGCTTTCTAGTGAGCTGCAGCTCCAGAAATCAGTTTTTTGGATTTTTCTGAGGGCTCTTTTGAGCGTTTCGCCAAATAGCAGTTGTACCCATTACCACAAAAAACTTTGCTTATGCAAAAACTATACTACAGGACCTCCGTGAGAAACTTGACACTACAGATAAGCATTTCAAAACAAAAATTCGTGACGCTGAACAGCTGAAGGTCTGCCATATCCTTGTGGTTGGAGATAAGGAAAAACACTCTTCTGGAGTTAATCTACGCAATAATGGAAAACAGACATACTATAGTTATGCAGATTACACGACTAGGTTAAGATCTATATGGAAACCGGAACGGTAATATTCAGTTGCTGTCGCTTTATTTCTATGGACTAATCCATAGAAATAATAGTTTTTCTCTCTGTAACCGCGTTTCCATTACTCCACAAGATCCGGTACCTCGTCGTCGTCGTACATCTTCTTGATCTCGATGTACTTGCGAAGGAACGTCTCCCGCATGTCGGCGTTGTCCAAGTGCTTGCAAAAGCACTCGAAAAAGCACTCGAGCGCACTAGGTTTTTCAGTTCGATTCATGTTTGGGGTTCAGCAAGAAAGCTGCTTTCTGGTGAGCTGCAGCTCCAGAAATCAGTTTTTTGGATTTTTCTGAAGGCTCTTTTGAGCGTTTCGCCAAATAGCAGTTGTGCCTATTACCACAAAAAACTATACTACAGATAAGCATTTCAAAATAAATATTCGTGATGCTGAACAGCTGCAGGTATGTCATATCCTTGTGGTTGGAGATAAGGAGGAGCGCTCCTTTGGAGTTAATCTACGCAATAATGGGCAACAGAGATACTATAGTTATGCAGATTACACGACTAGCTTAAGATCTATATGGAAACCGGAACGGTAATATTCAGTAGTCCAGTTCGCTTGATTTCTATGGACTAATTAGTCCATAGAAATAATAAGTCACAGAGTTTTGCTTCTCTCCTTGTAATCACGTTTGCTTATATAGCAAACTTTTTACTCCAAGATCCCGTCCTTCTTCCCGATCTCGATCGCGCTCTCCGTCACTTCAGCCATCATCTCCGCGTCAAAGCCCAACACCATCTTGGTCGCGGCGTCGAACGCCTCGTCCTTCCACTTCTCTGACAATACCTTGCACACACGGGCCAACTCCCGCATTAACGGAGGATAATCCTCCTTGTTCATCTCGCGCTCTCCGTTGGCGGTGATCAGGTACTTGTAGCGAAAGCACATGATGCTCAGATTCTCGACTATTTTCAACTTGAGAGCCAACGACAGCTCGTCTGCAGGTCGGACCATCGGCAACATCACTGGCAGCGGATCGTCCGCAGGTAGGAACATCGGAGATATCAGCGGAACGTTCAACATTTCACGCAACAACGCATCATTATCACTAGGTTTTTCAGTTTGACTCATGTTTGGGGTTCAGCAAGGAAGCTGCTTTCTGGTGAGCTGCAGCTCCAGAAATCAGTTTTTTGGATTTTTCTGAGGGTCCTGACCCGGGTTGGTCACTATATAATACCAAATTATGTACTATCACCGTCCTTTTGAGTTGTATCATTTTGCTGATTACCACCACCGGTAATCGCATCAAGGAGATCAGTCATTTGACCTTGGACTTCTGGGGGTAGATTTTCTCCACCACCCCCAGTAAGATTGTTGACTTGATTCATACTCTGATTGACAAAGCTGCGAATTTGTGCAGCCTCTTCACCTCCTTGAGGGGTTGCTTCACTAATCACATTGGTGACAGTACCCATCAACGAACGAAGGTTCATTTCTCCACTACTAAACTTTGTTTGAAGATCGCCCATAAACTTTGTAAAGAAGCCTGACTGCATCATACTGGACATCAACGTCATTGGGTTGGCATCTTCTTCCATGTTATCAAAGTGCTCAGTCATTTCCGTCAATGTATCTTTGATAAAATTCCCTTCAGTAGTATTTGGGAGGTTGAGATCTACTTCACCATTTTGTACCGTGTCTTGTTTGAGAGATTCCAATGCCTCGCGCCCCTGGGGGGTGCCAATATTCATCAATGAATAAATAGTTACTAGGTGTTGATGTATATGTTTGTGAGTATCTGTTTCTGTCTTTGTTACAATATGACCAATGTCAAGGTATACACGTTCAGAATACACAATTCGGGCATTAGCTACTAAAGACTTATTTTGGATATAGGTTTGGTTATGATTAAAAAAGGTACGAAAAGCATTAATATGACGTGATACTGCAGTGGTATCACGAAGTGTAGTTCGTTCAATAAGTCGATTATACAGAGCAACTGGCTTGTACTTTTTGCCGAAGCCAGTATTTAGATCTTGTACGAAGGATGCTATAGCATTGAAGATTCGTAGTTTCTGGTCGTCCATTTTATGTTTGGCTGCTAATTTTTAAGGGCTTTCATTATCAACTTCATTTAGAAAGAAAACAAATAGATAATGAATATTGTAGATATAATACCAAGGTATTTGTCCACTCGTGTAGTGAGTGTGGAAGTACCAAGGATCTACATACTCATCATCTCCGGCACTAAAAAGATGCTGACTCCCATGGATTAATAGATCACAAGAATAGCAAATTCAATGATAATTATGTAAAGTAGGTGGGGTCGGCACGACCATCGGCTATCAGCAGCTTCACGACGTCTGTGTGTCCAAACGCACGGCTGCGTCGAATCGCATAGTTGTGGTCCGCTGTAGGGTCGGCACGCCCATCGGCAAGCAACAACTTCACCACATCGGTGTGCCCTTTGTCGCAACTCAATTGGATCGCATAGTTGTAGCAGGCGATGGGGTTGGCACGCCCATCCTCTAGCAACAACTTGACCACATCGGTGTGCCCTTTGTCGCAGCTCAATCGGATAGCTCGGTTGTAGCAGGCGGTGGGGTCGGCACGTCCATCCTCTAGCAACAACTTCACGACATCTGTGTGTCCGTTCTCGCTGCTGAATAGGAGTGCATTGCTGCCGTCAGCTGCAGGATTTACACGTGCATCGGCAAGCAACAGCTGCACGACGTCTGTGTGTCCATTCTCGCTGCTCCATTGGATCGCATAGTTGTCGAAGGTAGTGGGGTCGGCACGTCCATCCTCCAGCAGCAATTTTACGACGTCTGCGTGTCCGTTTGTGCTGCTCGATTGGATCGCATAATTGTCATCTGCAGCAGGGTCGACGCGTCCATCAGCAAGGAAGAGCTTCACCACGTCTGCATATCCACACCGACATACGTACTGGAATACCGGTCTTTGGTCGAACACATCATGTGCTACATAGCAAAACAGATTACAAACACCTGCAAAGGCACACTGCGCTTTCTTATCGTGTACTAGAAAGGAAGCCACGTAGGCAAGAATTTCGTTAGGCAGTGTATTGGTGATACTATTGTCCATCTTGATGTATGGAAGAGTCTTTCTAGAGGAATCAGTTTTGCTGCTTGGAAAACACCCTGCTTACCCAGAAGAGACTGGCACGACGACGCAGGTCGAAGGCCTGCGGAGTACTTTGACCTACTTTCGAAAGTAGTAAAATTGACTGCGAAATATAGAAGGTTGGTTGCAATATTCTTTGCTCTCCGGTGTCACACAGAAAGCAATGGACTGACCATGGTTGACCGAGTGCTCAGAGAACGTCAGTGGAAATTCTTGCAGAAGTTTGGCCAATTGAAACTCCATCACCATGGATGCATTTAAATACCGAGAATCACCGACATGTAGATACCAAGCACCATCGATATTACATAAATACTCCAGACCAACGCAAGAATTGGGCTGCAAGTGAAAATCTGTTCAGTATAGTTATCTTTGTACCACACTTTGCATATACAAATCCTCCGGACGCGGAGACAACATTGTTGTCTCGCAGTTTCAGTTAAACTTTACGGAGCTTTAACTCCGTAAAGTTTAGAAAAGGCAGCATGCCTTTTAGTTACCTTTCTTATCCTTGTCAGTAATAGGGTAGATCACTATACGATAGCTGATGTCTACAAACCCATCTTTACGAGGTCGTTCAATGCGGATAAGGTCGTCAACTTTAAAATTATAATATCTAGCAATGGCGTCACAAGTAAACATTCCAGGCAGGAGATCATTGTGCTGTTTGCCATCAGGGAGTGTTGCATACATATTTAGCACGATATTGCGCTCTTCACCTACAATACATGTGTGCTTGGGAACAAGTTGGTGACGAGTAATATTGAGTACCAGCTCGTTCTCGCTGAATAATTGTGCATAATGTCCAAGAATGCCAAGAACACTAGAGACCTTTGGTGTTGCCTTGTTGTTAGCAACAATTACCAAATGTTGACACTTTTTTTCACTCTTTAGATTGTGAATGCAATTCATATCACTTTGACAGAGCTTGGAGTCTAAGGGGTGAAAATAAACCAGTAATTGTTTTGTACCTCGCTTGAACAAGAGGGTCATGTTATCTATGACCCCAAACACATTCATATCGGAGCTGTCGTTATCTAGTTCAGCAAGATAGCCAAGGTAGCAACTGATCCACTTTTTTTTGCTCAGTTGGGCTTGTACTGGTGTATACCCACGATCATTGAGCATTTCGTAGATTGTGTTGTATATCCGGTAAAACCGGTTAAGATCCAAGCAGTGAAGACTTTCGGTAGCATCAGACATTGCTGATTACACTCTGTAAACTGTGCTTGATATCAATTTTATCTTTTAACAACCTTGAGCTCCGTAAGAGGCCAGATCTCTACCCTTCCATCTGGCCAACGACGCTTGAGCTTTTTTGGACATTTTCCGGCATCGAACTCAAGCTGAGCTATCTCGGCTGGGTTAGTAGTACCGGGATTCTTAATAGTAATTGGTTGACCATCGGCAATTTCTGCGGCTCTGGTGGACAAGAGAGCAGCTCGTTCGTACTCTGTAAGCACGCAAATGGTAATGCGGGGAGCCGACATTGGTGTGCTAATTTTAGGACCTTCGCGTTTGAAAAGATCAATTTTACTACTTTTTGGTAAAAAGTAGGTCAAAAACCGGAGACTGGCACGAGCGCCAGTCTCTTCTTTGGTCAGCTTTCTTCCTAAGAAAGCTGTGCGGGCCACGGGAGCAGGTTTGGGCACTTTAGCGCTCGCTTTGAAGTACGCGGTCTCCGACCGCTAGTCGTTATTCGCAAGATCTCTGCATACTAGTCGCGCTGCTCAAGCAGATCGCTAGTTATCATTTGCTGTTGGGTCAGCACGTCCATCCGCCAACAACAGTTTCACCCTGCTCATTAGGATCGCATAGTTGTTGCGGCTAGCAAGAGCCGCACAACGTCTGCATGTCCTCTCTTGCTGCTCTTTTCGATCGCCTCGTTGTCGAAGGCAGTGGGGTCGGTACGCCCATCCGCCAGCAGCAACTTCACGACGTCTGCGTGTCCGTTTGCGCTGCTCCATCGGATCGTACAGTTGTCGTACGCGGTGGGGTCGGTACGCCCATCCGCCAGCAGCAACTTCACGACGTCTGCATGTCCATTGGCACTGCTCTGTTGGATTGCCCAGTTGTAGTTTGCGGTGGGGTCGACGCGCCCATCGGCCAACAAGAGCTCCACGACTCCTATGTGTCCATAGGCACAGCTCCAGTGAGTCGCAGCATTGTTAATGGCGGTGGGATCGACACGTGTATCCACTAGCAACAAGCGTACCACATCCGCGTGTCCCTTTTCGCTGCTCCATCGGATCGCACAGTTGTTTTCCGCGGTGGGGTCAACGTGACCATCCGTCAACAACAACTGCACAATCTCTATGTACCCTTGTCGACATGCGTGCTTAAATGTTGGTCCTTGGTCAAACACGTCATGTGCCACACCGTGGAACCGACGACAAACACGTGCAAACATACAGCACGCTTGGTCGTCATGAACCAGAAAGGAAGCAACGTGTGAGAGCATTTCGTCCGGCAGCGCGTAGAAATCAATGTCACCATTCATGTTGGAACAACTGTCTTTGCCTTAGTTGCATCCAGTAAATTCAGTTTTGTGACCTCTCGGGGGGATTGAGACCTAGACCGGCTTCGTGTAAAGGTACAGAGCCATTGATGGTGATACTTCCACCCCACGCCGCCCAACAAAATAACCATAGTCCAATCATTATAATTGCAAACCACCATAAATATGGGCTAAAAAATAACTTTTTTAAAGGATTTGCTTGGTTTTGTTTAGCCATTACAATTAAGATAATAGAACTTTAAATACTTTCCACTTATTTACAAACAACCCTTTTTCTTCAATTCCCGAATGATATAGTCCTCAAGATCAATAGGGGTAACCCAATACGGCACCTCAATAAGCCGGATACCTAGTTCCCGGCAACGTTTACGCTTCCAGTCGTCTCGATGTACTTGTGAGTAAAAGTTCTTTTTACTCTTATGAAAGTGAGGTGTAAAGGTATAATGCTGTTGTCCATTGTACTCTAGTGCAATACGTAATTCTTTATTGTAACAGTCGAGTTCCAAATTCTTTTTAGTCAT
>SDBV01003139.1_pt1 | contig 24598 bp, 22 predicted proteins | sample 2277081 | NCBI WGS metagenome assembly SDBV01 (sample SAMN10402039, study PRJNA504765) | marine sediment metagenome | isolation source: marine sediment core GS10_PC15, 223 cmbsf | place: Arctic Ocean: Southern Knipovich Ridge | collected 2010 | reverse complement strand
GTGGGCGATCGGCGCCGTCGCGGCTGCCGACCGCCCACGATTGGTCGACGTTGGCTGCGGCGACGGCCGCTTCGCCGCAGGGCTGGCGGCAGCCGGCGCGCAGGTGACTGGTTTCGATCCGTCTGCGGTCGCGCTCGACCGCGCGCGCAAGGCGTACCCGAAGCTGGAACTGTCCCGGGTGGCCGGCGATGGCACGCTCCCCTGCGGTGACGCCTCGTTCGACGCCGCCGTCTGCATCAACGTGCTCGAACACGCTGCCGACACCCAGCGACTGGTGTCGGAGCTGCGGCGCGTGCTGACCCCGCGTGGTCGCGTGGCGATCGCGGTGCCGTACAACGGCTGGTTGCGCACCGTATTGCGCGGCCCGCGGGCGCTCGATCGCGCACACGACCCGCTCGAGCCAGTGCTGCGCTTTTATACGAAGCGCACTCTTGCTGGCCTGCTGGCTCAGTTTAGCTTCGAGCAGGTCGAGCTTTCGCGCAGCGGCGATGCGCTATGCGCGAGCGCGCGGCGCGGTTGAAGCGCCTCGGACCCGACGAGGCGGAAGCTAGGGGTTGGTCGCGCTGGTTGCCGGGGGCGCGCCGGGAATCGGGACCGGCAACGCACTCGGGACCGGCACGAGGCCAGTCGTGCCACCCAGGGCGGCCTCCCCGGCTACGCGCCTGGCCCGCCGTGCCGCCTGCTCAGCCTGATGTTTGATCTGCTGGGCGCGGATCGCCGTCAATAGCTGGGCCCGAATCGTCGGCGAGTACGGGTCGAGGAACACCGCCCCCCGCAGAACCTGGATCGCGCGCTCGGGTCGGTCCAAGTCGTAGAGGTAGAACTGGCCGAGGCGATCCCAGCTGCCGGGGTTCGCCGGCTCGCGCTGAACCGCCAACTGGAGCGCGCGCAGCGCGGCGACCTCATTGTCGGCTGCGCTGTCGATCGCCGCCACGTCGAAGAACGGCGCGACCGACAGTGGGTTGAGCCGCCGCGAGTCGGCTGCCGCTTCACGCGCCTGCGCGAGATTGCCGGCTGTCGCGAGCTCCAGAGCGTCCTCGCTCTTGCGCTCCGCGCGCCAGGGCGCCATCACGACCAGCACACCGAGCACACCGACGGCCAGCACGCCCAGTGTCACCGGGAGCCTGCGCAGCGCGGCTCGGCGCGGCGGTAGCTTCGGACCGGGTACCAAATCGAGCGGCACCGGCGCGCCCTCCCGAACAGGTCTCGTACCAATCGGTCCGCGGCCCGCGACCCAGCCGGCGGCGAAGATGCCGGTTATCGCAACGGCCGGAACGAACCAGGTCCAGTCGAGCGCGGAATGTGCGCCAAACACGACCGCCACGATCGCGAGCGCAGCCATGCCGGCCCGCTGCTGGTCCCACGGTGCACGCCAGCGACCACGTCGCATACCCAGGGTCGCACTCGCGGCGACCAGCCACGTGATCAGTGCCAGCATGCTCAAGCCGATACCGAGCAGGCCGAGATCGGCGAGCGTCTGATGGATGTAGCCATGCGCGTGCTGCGCCTGCGCGCCGTTGTCGCGGAAACGCAGCTGGGCGATCCCGAACGCACCGGCGCCGGCGCCCTTGAACTCGTTCTCTTTCCAGATCTCGATCGCGCGGTGGTAGTAGACAGTTCGCACGCTGCCGGCCTCCCCGAGCCGGTTGGCGTCATTGGACGGTGTGCCCGGCTCGTGAGTCAGGTCGTGGAGCCGGCCACCGATGCCGCTGCCCGTCGAGGCAATCACGCCGAAACCTGTCGCGGCGAGCAACGCCAGGGCGGCAATCGCGACTAAGCTGGCCCGCCTGCGACCGGTCTCCGAGAGCGGCCGGGTACGGGCGCGCCGCGCCACAAACATCCCGGCCAGAAACAGCAAAGCTAGGGTCGCGACCAGGATCACGCCGAAGTAGATCCCGTACTGCTCGCGATCGGCGAGCGCGACGCGATCGTCGGCGAGCGCGCCTTGAGAGAAGGCCCATGCCGCGACCAGGCCTCCGGCTACGACCGGTATCGCCAACGTCACCAGGCCGCGCAGCCTGTGCGGCACCAGGGCCAGCCACAGACCGGCGCCAAGCATTGCGGCAAGAATGCTGCCGCGCGAGAAGCTCATCAAGATCGAGACGACGAATAGGCCAAGCAGCGGGTATGCGAGCGCGCTGACCCAGTCGCGCACCCGGTCGCGGGTGCCCAGCCACATACAGAGCGGCACACCCATCGCCCCGGTCAGGCCAACCGCATTCCAGTACTCATAGGGGGCGCGCAGACGCGCGTAGATCTCGTCCGAGTTGAGCAGCCCGGGCGCGACCTTGGTCGCAAGCCCGTAGAGGGCGACGATCGCCAGGCCCCCCAGCACCCCGGCGAGCACCGCGGGCCAGCGATTCCGGGCCAATCGCACGGCGGCGATGCCGGCGGCGAAGACGGCGACGTAGGAGACCGTCCTGTTCGCCTCCAGCCACGACAGGCTGGGGAACAACGACCACGTGATCGAAAAGACTGTGACCACCGCGACTCCGGCCAGCGCCGCCAGCGCGACGGAGCCGTTGACGCGCGCCTCGAAGCCCACCAGCATCACCGCCGCCGCGACGACGATCGCCGAACCACCTATCGCAATCACCTCGACCAGCGTCGTCGGCCCGAGCTGAAGGCCGCCGCCGCCCACAAAGGCAAGCGCCGACACGAGCGCGGCGATCCCGGCCGCGATCGTCACGTCGGCGGCGGACACCACTCGACCGGGCTGCGTCACCGACCCATTCACCGAGCCAGGGCTCGCATCGAGTTGCTCAGCGGCCCGTTGAGCCCCAGCCGTCTCGGGGCTAGCGGCGGAAGCGTGAGGCTCCACCTTTGATCCTTCTGCCGACCGCCTTGAATGGCTTCGCGGCCGTTCCACCGATCGCTTGGACCTGTCCTGGCCAGCGACGCTCGGCCGCGAACGCCCCCGCCGCCAGTGCTGCCGCACCGAACAGCGCCATGATCGCGATCAGAAGCGCGGGCACGTCGTTGTCGAAGCTTGCAGCCAAAAAGCCCGGGTCGCCAGGCGTGATCTGTTCACCGCCAATATCGACAGCGGTGGCCGCCTTGGCCGCCTTGGCAACCTTGCGCTGCTCGGCCTCGCTGGCGGGTGCGTTGGCGTCAACCTTACTCGCCGCCGCCGAAGGATCGACGCCCTTATCGCCGCCAGCCTTCGCGAGCGCCGCCTCGCGGATCAGCGAGCGGCAGTCCGAGTACTCGTCGAGGTCGGACGGAAGCTTCTTCAGCGCTCTCTGAAGCTCTCCTTGCGAGTAGCTTCCGTTTAGCACGCCGTCCCGGCTACAGTCACGGATCACGTCGGCGGATCCCGCGAGCGCCTGCGCCGGCAGCGCCAAGCAGCCAATCAAGAGCGTCACGGTGGTTTTCAAGCGCTTGTGGTTCACGACGTTTCCCTCCTTGCCGGTTGGCAGACAAGCGCCACCGCTGGTGTCCGATCGCTCAAACCCGCCAAAGCCGCCCGAGGTGCGGTGCACCGAGAAGAAACCGGAATCCGGAAAGCCTATAGACGCAGCCCGAGCGAGAAACCGTCCGCGGGTCGCAAGTTACCGTACGTTCCGGCCACGAAGGCGCCACTACGGGCGCAAACACCGGATCGACCGTAGATGGCAGGCGGACCACGCTCGTTTCCGCCTTCAGGCTTAACGCCAGCTACGCATTCGCTCGACCACGGTCAGCGCGGTCTTGCGGTCGATATGGGGCCGCGAAGCCAGAAAGCTGTCGGCTTCGCGTTCGGCCGCGCCACGGTCGTAGCCGCTGCCGGTCCGGCGCAGCTCGTGGCGAATCGGGGTCGCGTCGACCACTCCCAGACGCCAGCCACGCTCGAGCGCCAGGCCGCCCCAGTGCGCGTCGAGCCCCCAGCCCATCTTCACCGGCGGAAACGGCAGCAGTTCGGCCGCGATCGAACCATGAAATGCCGTCAGCGGCCCGATCTCGACCAGCCGCGTGCGCCGCGCAACGGTCCCGCGTTCACGGCGCATCACCGCCCAGGCGGCGTGGCTCGCGCGGCGCAGCGCCGGCTGCGCGAGCTGAAGGTCGAAGCGCTCGGCCAGAAACAGGAACTCGTTGAGAAAGCCGCGCGGAAGCTCGATGTCGTCGTCGAGCACGATGATCCAGTCGGGCTCGCCGATCGTAAGGGCCGCGAACAGCTCGTTGAGGTTGTCGAATTTCCCGCCTCCGAGCGAGTCGAGCACGGTCGCGCCGGCCAAAGCAGGCACGGCGCGATCGCGTGAGCCGAGCGCCAAACGCAGATGGTGCTCGCTGCGCTCCAACTCGCGCACAGTAGCTAGCATGTTGTCGGCGCTCGCCGAGTCATAGATGCCGGCCACGTAGACCCCGCGCCGCCCACCCTTTCGTGCCGCGCGCCGCAATCGCGACGGCAACATGCGAGCGCGCAGCGCCAGGTCGTCGAGCGCGTCCTCCACAAGTGCGCGAGCACGCTGACGGCGTCCGAGCACCAGGCCCGACTCGCCGGATGAGAAGCCGCTGCTCACAACGCCTCGCGCAGCCGCCCCAGCGAATGCGCGGTCAGCAGCATGCCGTTCGCGCAGCGGTAGCGAAACGTGTGGACGAAGCAGCCGGCCAGCACCCGCAGCTCACGTGCGATCCCCGGCGCCTCGCCGCAGAACTCGTTGTAGGTGCGCAGCCTGCGCCCGCGCCGGTAGGACTCGCGCAGCAGACGCCGCAGTTTTGCGTCGTGTGTGTCGCGACGGTGATCGAGCCCGGCGCGCGCGATGTAGTACACGCTTCCGCCGGCCTCGCGAAGGCGCCGCTCCCACATGTCCTCGTCGAAGCCGTAGGGAACGCCTGTGTCGAATTTGCCGGCTAGCTCCAGCGCGCGCCGATCGAAGGCCATGTTCGCTCCCCAGACGAGATCGACCTCACGATCGTCGGGGCCGGCGTCGAGTGTCGTGATCGGCGGGGCCTCGCGCCCGCACATGCGCAACCGCGAGCCCTCCAGCCGCAACCGGATCGGCCCACCGAAGACCTGCGACCCGGAGTGTCGCCGGGCTCCCTCGACCAGCTCGCGCAGCCACCCCTGTGGCGCTTCGATGTCGTCGTCGACCAGCACGATCAGCTCGCCGCGCGCCGCGGCGATACCGGAGTTGCGCGCAGAGTTGAGTCCGGGGGGCCCAGCGCGCTCGATGTAGGCGATCGGCGCATCGCCCTCGCGGGCGGCCCGGTCGACCACGTCACGAGTCCCGGCCGAGGGGTCGTCGTCGACCACGATCACCTCGTAGACGCCGGTACCGAGATCCTGACGCGCAAGCGAGGCAAGCGCCTGGCGCAGGTAGTCTGGGCGGGCCTTGGTCGGGACTATCACTGAGGCGGCGAGTGGCATGGGGCGCTAGGAATAGCATCTCGGCGGCCCCGGACCGCTACTCGATGCCCGATTCGATCGACATCCTGCTGATCTCACCAGGCACGACCGCCGGCTGGCGCGATGCCGACGCTGCGCTGGCCGCGGCGATCGAGAGGGCCGGCGCGAGCGTGGCAGTCGCGAAACCGACCCTCAGGATCGCCCGCCACGCCCGGCGCGGCGTGCTCGCGACCGACCTCGCCGAGTCGCTGGCGTCGCGGCGTGCGACCGACCGCGCGCTCACCCACTGGCGTCCGCGCGCGTTCGTCTTCTCGACGGTTCAAGCGGCGATGCTCCAGCCGCGCGGACGGATCGCGCGGGCGGCGATCCGCTTCGACGCGCCACCGTCGCTCAACCGCCACGGCGTCGGGGCCGGCCTGCTGCACCGACTCGGCAAGCGAGCGCTGAGACACGCTCGCGTGCTGTTGCCATACGGGCTGGAGCCGAGTCCGCTACTCGACCTTCCCCGTGGCGCAACAACGGTCGCACTGCCGTTTCCTTTGGACGTACCCCCGGGGCTCCCGATCGCGCAGGCCGCCGAAGGCGGCGTTGCGCGACCGGCCTATGTTCTCTCGTATGCGGGAAACCCAGCTAAGAAGGGCTTGGATGTCATCGTCCGAGCCTGGGGAGCCGCCGACCGCGACAACTTGCGGTTGATCGTCACCGGAATCGAGCCGCGGCAGGCGCGCGACTTCCTGCGTAAGCGTGGCGTGCCAGAACCGGGCCAGATCGAGTGGGTAGGCCTCGTGTCGAGCGAGCGCTATCGCAAACTGCTAGCGGGCGCCGCCGCGTTCGTCTCGGCCTCGCGCTACGAGGACTACGGTCAGGCGCAGCTCGAGGCGCTGGCGGCCGGCACGCTGCTGGTCAGCTCTCCCTCCGACGGCCCCTACGAGGCACTCCAGCTCGCACACGAGTTGGCAGGCGGGCTGCTGGCAAACGAGCCAGGCCCGGCGGCCCTGGCTGGCGCATTGGAAGCGGCGCTGGCGATGCCCGAAGATCGCCGTGCGAAATACCGGGCGCAGGCGGCCGAGTTGGTGGCGCCCTACAGCGCTCAGGAGCTAGAAGGCCGGATACGCGAGCAGGTACTGCCGTTGCTGCTCGCGAACGAGGTGGATTGACATGGATGTTTCGTTTGTGATCGTGACCTACAACAGCGCCGGTGCGCTGGAACGAACGCTGCCTCCGCTGGTCGCGCAACTTGGCGCCCGCGACGAGCTGGTGATCTTCGACAACGCGTCGAGCGACGCGACGTTGGAGGTCGTCGCCCGGCTCGCGCCGGCGGCGAAGCTCGTCTCCAGCGCGAGCAACGTCGGTTTCTCCGAAGGCTGCAACGAGGGCGCGCGCGAGGCTTCCGGTGAGCTGCTCGTATTCCTCAACCCCGACGCGGCGCCGGCAGCGGGCTTCTGCGACGCGATTCGTCGACCGGCACGAGACGACTTTTTCTGGAGCGCGTGGATGGGCCTCGTCACCACCGACGCAGGCGCGCGCGTCAACACCAAGGGCAACATCGTGCATTTCACCGGCATCACTTGGGCCGGTGGATCTGGCGATCCCGTACCGGAGGGGCTGGAGGCTGCCGAGGTGCCAGCTGCCTCGGGAGCCTGTCTTGCCGTTGACGCGAAGGCGTGGCAGCGCAGCGGCGGCTTCCCGCGTGAGACCTTCATGTACCACGAGGACGTCGATCTTTCCCTGCGCCTGCACCTAGCCGGCGAGGGCGTTGGCATCGAGCCGGCAGCGCGCGTAGATCACTCCTACGAGTTCGGAAAGGGTTCATACAAGTGGCGACTGCTGGAACGCAACCGCTGGGCGACGGTATTGCGCACCTATCCCTCCCCGCTGCTGGTGTTGCTCGCGCCGGCGTTGCTTGCGACCGAGCTGGCGCTGATCTTCGTGTCGATCGGCGGCGGCTGGGCGGGGCAAAAGCTGCTGGCCAATCTTGATGTGCTGGGCGCACTGCCACGGCTACTGCGCGAGCGTCGCGCCGTGCAGGCGACGCGCAAGGTAGGCGCCGGCGAGTTCGCGCGCTGGCTTACAGCCGATCTGGACTCGCCGTACATCCGCGGCCCGGTCAGCTCGGCGCCTGTCCGCTTCGCGCTGCGTGCCTACTGGCGGACAGTAGTTGTGCTGCTCGGTAGCCCGAGCGCGCGACCGTAGACCTCGAGCGTGTCGAGCGCGCAGCGCTCCCAGCTGAAGTCACGGCAACGCTCGTAACCGCGCTCGACCAGTGAATCGCGGCGCGCGCGATCGTCAAGCAACGCCCCAACCGCACCGGCAATCGACTCGACGTCGTACGGATCGAACTGCTGCGCCGCCTCGCCGGCAACCTCGGCGATCGCCGAAACGCCCGAGCAGGCGACCGGCAAGCCGCGCGCCATCGCCTCCAGCACAGGAAGACCGAAGCCCTCCATCAGGCTCGGATAGACGAACAGATCGGAGCGCGCGTAGAGGCCTTCAAGGTCGTTCTCGTCTATCCATCCCGTGAAGCGCACGCGATCGGCGACGCCCAGCTGCGCCGCCCTGGTGCGCAGTGCATCCATCTCCAGACCGCCACGGCCAACAATTACGAGGTCGAGCTGACGAACGCTACGCAGCCTCTTGAAGGCCTCGAGCAGCCGCGGCAGGTTCTTGTGCTCGAGCGCCGCCGACACGGTCAGCAGCGAGGGGCAGTCGTGCAGGTTGAAGCGACGCGCCAGCTCGTCCTGCGCTGTCGGCTCGACGCGGCTGGGCTGCCCGAGCCCGAGATAGACGACGTCCACCCGCTCGGCAGCGACACCCAGCGTCGCGATCACGTCTTGCCGAGCGGCCTGGGAGATCGCGATTACGCGGTCGGCGGCGCGAGCGGCGCGGGGCACAAGCGCCCGCAAGCCCGCACGGCTGGCGCGCGGAAAGGTGTGGGGAAAATGTTCGTAGATCAGGTCAAGGACAGACACCACCGACGGCATCGGACAACGCAGCGGGGCGGTCGTGCCGAGGCTGTGCAGTAAATCGACGCGGTCCCTCTTTGCCCGGCGCGGCAGCCAGGTCAGCTCGGCCGCGATTCGCAGCAGCTTCGACCGTGATCGCACCGGGGCGACTACGATCTCCGCGGCGCCGGCCCAGGGCTCGGCTCGCAGCAACTCAGCCCCCTCCGGACCCGTGTATACGACCAGTTCGAGATCGGACTTCGCCTCAGCGATCGCGCGCAGCAACTCACGCGCATAGACCTCGCTACCCCCAACCTCGCCGGGGACCAAGTAGAGCAGATTGAAGCCTACGCGCCGCGGGGCAGGCACGGTGCTCACCTACGCTCGGCTGCCCGCCTCGGCGTCCCTGCCAATTCGTGGACCTCCGCCATCTGCGGGTCCCGGTCGCCAGCGTCACGCGCACGCAGCTCCGCGTCAAGCCGCGCGACCTCCTGCGCGAGCACCTTTGCCTCCTGTGACAGTCGTGAGATCGACAGCGAGAAGTGGATCATCAGCACCAGGACAAAACCAAACGCGATCGCGAACAGCGCGTTCGAGGGGACCTGTACGCCGACCAGATGCGCGATGTTCGCCAGCAGATCGTCCCAGGCCGCGAGCACCAACAGGGCGCTCGCCGCAACGAGCCAGAGCAACGCATAACGCTCAGTCAGACGCCTTCGCCGGACCAACTCGAGCACGGAGAAGAGCAGCACTACAGTGACGACGATCGCCACCAGCTGGAGCTTGGTATCCACCGTCTACACGCCGAGCTTGGGGCTGATTGCCGCGGCTGACGGCGCCGGCTTGGCGCGTAGCGTCCCGATCGCGACCGCGAGCAGCACCTTGGCCATGTAGTAGACCGACTCGGTGGCGTTGATCGACGAACGGCCGCTGCTGCGTTGCTTCATCTCAACAGGCACCTCTGTGAAGCGCAGGCCGTTCGCATGCATCAGCTGAATCGCCTCGACCTCCGGGTAGTCGCACGGATAGTCGGACGCGAACAGCTCGATCGCGCGGCGGTTGACGGCGCGAAATCCCGAGGTTGGATCAGTGACCTTCTGCCCGGCTATCGCAGACATCATCAACGCAAATATCCTTCTGCCGGTACGACGCGAGAGGGGCACCCTGTAGCCAGCGGACTCGATGAATCGCGTGCCCCAAGCAATGTCGGCGCCGGTGGCAAGCGCGTCGAGCAGCGCCGGGATGAATGCCGGATCGTGCTGACCATCTCCGTCAACCTGGACCGCGACCCGGTAGCCATTGCGATCGGCGTACTGATAACCGGACTGCACGGCGGCGCCGATGCCCAGGTTGAACGGGTGCACGATCACGCGCGCCCCAGCGCTCCGCGCCAGCTCGGCTGTGTCGTCGCTGGAACCGTCGTCGATCACCAGTACGTCGAAGTCGCGTGCGTGCGTGTGAATCGACTCGACGACACGCGCAACTGAGCCCCCTTCGTTGAAGGCTGGAACGATCGCGAGATTCCTGGCTTTCGACATGACGTGGGGGCGCTTCGATCAGCGCTCCAATGTCTATCGTCAGCCCAGCCCACATTCTGAATCCCGGCCGGGATGTCCGGCCACGCGTCGTCTCGTGCGACTCGAGGCCGACCGCCGCTAGTAGCCCGCGATAGCGGAAATCACCACAGCTCGATCGGCCTCGCTCAGCTCGGGGTAGAGCGGAATCGAGACCACTGTCTCTGAAAGGCGTTCAGCGTTCGGAAACTTAGCGCCAGCGGCGATCTCGCTGATCGCCGGCTGGCGATGGAGCGGCATCGGATAGTGAACCGCGTTGGCTATGTCTCGCTCGGCCAGGCGTGCCTGCAGCGCATCGCGGTCGGCAGCGCGCAGCGTGTACAGGTGGTAAACCGAGGTCGCTTCCGCAGCGATCTCGATCGGGTCGACCCCATCGATCGCCGCGAACGCCTCGTCGTACGCTGCTGCGTGCAGTCGGCGCGCCTCGGTCCAGGCGTCGAGATGACCGAGTTTGACGTCGAGCAGCGCGGCCTGCAGCGTGTCGATGCGCGCGTTGGTACCAACCACCCCGTGCTCGTACTTCTTCGTACGGCCGTGGTTGCGCAGCAGGCGTGCGCGCTCGTCGATCGCCGCGTCGTTCGTCGTTATCGCCCCCGCGTCGCCGAGCGCGCCGAGGTTCTTGCCAGGGAAGAAGCTGAACGTCGCCACGTCACCGACCGATCCCGCGCGCAACCCGCCGCTGCTTGCACCGTGGGCCTGTGCGGCATCCTCAACCAGTAGCAGCTTGCGCCGATCGGCCAACTCGCGAAAGGCAGCGAGGTCGACCGGTTGACCGTACAGATGGACGACGATCATGGCCGCGCTGCGTGAGGTGACCTCGCGCTCGATGGAGTCGGTCCTGACCAGCGCGGTGGCCGGATCGACATCGACCAGCACCGGTGTCGCCCCCACGTTGACGATCGCCTCAACCGTGGCGAAGAAGCTGAAGGTCGGCGCCAGCACCTCGTCGCCCGGACCGATGCCGGCAGCCCTGAGCGCGATCTCCAGCGCCGAGGTCCCGCTCGCGGTGCCGATGCAGTATTCGGTCGCGCAATAGGCGGCGAAGTGCTGTTCGAAGCGGTTGATCTCTGGGCCACCGATGAAGCGGCCGTGCTCGATTACGCCGGCGATCGCCGCATCCAACTCACCGCGAATCGCGGCGTGCTGCGCCTGGAGGTCGTTCATCTCAATCAAGGCGAAGCCAGTCTATTGATGCCACTCACCCGCGCAGATCGAAGTTCTGTTCGGCGCGCTCCACGATCAATCGCGCGATCGCCAGTGAGGAGGTAGCACCGGGCGAAGGCGCGTTGCGCACGTGCAGGATGCGACGGGTTCCCGAAAAAACGAAGTCGTCGACCAACTTGCCACGCCGATCGAGCGCCTGAGCACGCACGCCGGCAGGCCCGGGCTCGACATCACCTACGCGCAACTCGGGCACGTAGCGCGCCGCGGCACGCACGAACGCGCGCCGACTGGTCGCCAGTCGCAGCTCGCTGACACCGGTCCGCCAGAAGCGCGCAGCCATGCGCCAAGTTCCGGGCCAGGCGAGCGTCGTACCGAGATCGCGCGCATTGACCCGCGTAGCACGGTAGGCATCACGCGCGCCGACCATCAGCGCGCTCGGCCCGAGCAAGACACTGCCGTCGATATGACGTGTGAGGTGCACGCCGAGAAACGGCAGGCGTGGATCGGGGACCGGGTAGATCAGCGAACGCACAAGCGAACTGCGATCGCGACGCAATCGACTGTAACCGCCGCGGAAGGGAACGATGCGAGGAGTCGCCGGTGCTCCGGCCAGCACCGCCATCCGATCCGACCAGGCGCCACAACAGAAGATCGCGTGGCGCGCGATAAGTTCGCCCTGCGCGTGTATCAACCTCACTCCCCCTGTTTCCGTAACCGACTCGACGCCGCAGCCAGTTGCTACTGTCGCGCCGGCACTTTCGACATCGGCGGCCAACGAGGCCGCGACCGCTGCGAAGTTGACGATCCCGGTCGCCGGAGAGTGCAACGCCGCCACGCCGCTAGCGTGCGGCTCGAGCTCGGCCAGTCCGGCCGCGTCTAACATCCGTAACCCAGGGACGCCGTTCTCGCGTCCCCTCCGCTCGAGCTCCTCGAGCCCCGGTCGCTCGTGCTCGTCGAGCGCGACGATCACCTTGCCGCAGCGCTCGAACGGGATCGAGTTGCTCTCGCAGTACTCATACAGCTCGCGCGCGCCCTCGACGCACAGTTTCGCCTTCAGCGAACCGGGCGTGTAGTAAACGCCGGCGTGAATCACGCCACTGTTGTGACCAGTCTGGTGCGCAGCAATCTCCGGCTCGCGCTCGAGCACGGCAAGCTTGGAGCCCGGATCACGGTTCAGAAGCTCGCGCGCAACCGCGAGCCCGAGGATTCCGGCACCGACGACCGCGTAGTCGAACTCGCCCTCGATCGCGCTCAATGCGCTCTACGCTCTCGCACGATTTGGCGCGTTGCCGCCGCGACGAACGCCGGGTTGTAGCGCAGGTAGCGCGGGGCCAGCCGCCGTGGCTCCTGCGCCAACCGGAAGGCCCACTCGAGCCCGCGCCGCTGCATCCAGAGCGGCGCCTGACTCTTCAGCCCGGCGAGGAAGTCGAACGCGGCGCCGACGCCGACCAGCACCGGCGCGTCGAGCCGCTCGCGCATGCCTGCCATCCACTGCTCCTGGCGTGGGGCGCCGAGCCCGATCCAGACGATGTCGGGCTTGGCCGAGTTGATGCGCTGCGCGATCGAGTCGCCGAGCAGATCGTCGAGCGACGAGGAAGGCGGGCGCCAAGATCCCGCGATCTCGATGCTGGGGAAGTCACGGCGTAGAGCGTGCTCGAGCGTTTGCAAAGCCTCGGGCGAGTGCCCGCCGAACAGGAAAATGCGCTGGCCGCTGCGCGCAGAGCGCTCGCACTGGCGCCGCATCAGCTCCGGGCCGTAGACGCGGTCGGGCAGATGCTCACCGAGATGGTTGAGCACCCAGACAAGCGGTCGTCCGTCGGGAACGACCATCGACGCACCGTGCAGCGCATCGAGTGTCGGACGGTCGTGCTGAGCGGCCATCACGACGTGGACCGCCGCGACGCAGACGTAGCCACGCTCGCCGGTGGCAACCATCTCGTCGATCCGGTCGGTCGCGCTGTCGTAGTCGACGAGGGCAAGCGGCACGTCGAGGACGTCTCGCGTCGCGATCATTGCCCGTAGATCTCCATCAGCTCACCGTAGAAGCGCTCGGCCGAGAACAGCTCGCGGGCTCGCTCGAGTGCAGCCTCGCCTGCTCGCTGGCGCTCGCCGGCATCTTTCAGGGCCTGTATCCGCTCCACCCACCGATCGATGTCACGGGAAGCGATCGCGTTACCCGACCCGGCCATCTCGCGCAGGCCACCGACGGCCGAAACGAGCGGTGGCACGCCGGCCGCCATCGCCTCGATCAGGGCGTACGGACCGGGCTCGTCCCAGCGAGATGGGAACAGCGCAACCGCGGCGGTAGCGCGCAGGTCGTCGAGCTCGCGCGCTCCTACGTGACCGGCAAAGGCCACCTCCGAGCCGCTGCGCGCCGCAATTTTGCGAAGCGCAGCCTCGGCCGGTCCGACTCCGGCGATGACCAGCGGCACTCCGGCGCGGGCGCAGGCGTCGATCGCCAGATCGGCGCCCTTCTCCTGCGCGAGCCGGCCGACGAACAGCGCGTGTTCCCCTCGGTCGGTACGGGTGTCTTGCGCGAACCGGTCGTCGGGCAGGAAGTTCGACAGCACGGTCATGCGCTCGTCAGGCAGGCCAAAGCTCGTCAGGCGCGCGAGGGCAGCGGCGCTCGGCACGGCGAAGCGATCGACCGCGGCCAGCACGCGCGATTGTGCGCGAGCTATGCCCGCCGCGTAGACGACCGACTCGGCCGAGCTACCACGGCAGCGGTGGCGTGCGCCAGGCGCCGTATCGCGACCGTGGCACTCGGTGCAGATGTCACCCGCGCGATAGGCGATCGCGGCCGCGCACACGAGCCGGTAGTTGTGCAGGTGCATCACGACGCGCGCGCCGGCGCCGCGCGCGGCCTCGAGCGCGCGCGGACCGAAGTCGGGGTTGATGTTGTGGGCATGGACGACCTCGGCGCCGCTGCGACGCACAGCGTCGGCGACCGCATCCGGGTCGAGTCCGCCGCGCAACATCCCGGCCGCCGCGCGGGCCCGGCCGAGACCGGCGCTCGACCGCTCGAGCAACTCGACGCGGTGGCCACGCTCGCGCAGCAGCGCCTCGATCTCGGCGATCGAGCGCTCCTCACCGCCGGGAGCGCGGTAGCGGTTATGTAGCAGCAGCACGTTCAAAGCCAAGGCCCACGAGGATACGGCCGTTCCCGGGTGGTCGATCGTATGCGCGCTATTCGGAGCCAATGTCGACCACCTCGGGGCGTGGGGCGACTCCAGCGCACGTCAAGCCTCTAGGGTTCGGCGCCAGAGTATGTCCATCGGGCTCGTAACCAACTACATACCCCCCTACCGAGCTCCGCTCTACGAGCTGCTCGCCGACCGCTATGGAGCGGAGATCTACTGCTTCGGCGGTGAGGCCGATTACGTGCCCGCCGCGCTACGCGACCTCGATCGCCAGATCGCCGAGGCCGGCTTTCCGGCTCACAGGCTCGAGCGCCAGCGCGATGCGGCCGAAGTCGCCGAGCGCCACGATGTGGTTATCGCCTCAACGGCCGGCCGCGCGGCGCTTCCCGCGGCACAACGTGGAGCCCGCCGAGCGGGTCGACCGTTCGTCCTTTGGGCGTCGCTGTGGCGACACCCGCGCACGCTCACGCACCTCGGCTCCTACGCGTTCATGCGCAAGCTCTACCGCAAGGCCGACGCGGTCCTCACCTACGGGCCGCACGTCAGCAACTATGTCGCTCGCATTCGCGGCAGCGACCGCGGCGTGTTCGCGGCACCGCAGGCCGTCGAGCACGAGCTGTTCGGCCGTCCCGTCTCGCAACACGAGATCGACGAGCTACGGGCCGCACTCGGCGTTCCGGACGGCGACACACCGATCGTGCTGTTCGTAGGCCGACTGGTCGAGGAGAAGGGTGTCGAGGTGCTGCTCAATGTATGGAGCAGGATCGCGGCTGGCACCGATGCGACGCTCTGCATGATCGGCGATGGGCCGCTCGCCGAGCAGACAGCGACGATGCGCGGCGTGCGGATCGCCGGGCGCATGAAACGCGAGCTACTGCCGATCGCGTACGCAGCAGCCGATGTCCTCGTCGTTCCGTCACTGCGCACGCGGCACTTCCTCGAGCCATGGGGGCTCGTGTGCAACGAGGCGATGCTGCAGGGCACGCCGGTGATCGCCAGCGATGCGGTTGGCGCGGCCGCAGGCGGCCTGGTCAACGACGAACGTACGGGCCTGGTAGTGCGGGCCGGCGACAAGCGTCAACTCGCCCGCGCGATCGCCGACGTGCTCGCCGACCGGCCTTTCGCCGAGGCGCTCGGACGCAATGCTCGCGCAGCGATAGCCGCCTACAGCTACGAGGCTGCGGCGGACGCGTTCGGCGAAGCCATCACGTTCGCGCGCGCCAGTCCCGCGGCCACAAGCTGAGCGCTATCCTGCCCGCGCAGTGACGTCAACGGCGAAAGAAACGCTGGCACATCGTGTCAAGATGGCCGTTCCCCTGCCCGTGCGCAAGCGGCTCGGGCCGATTCGCCGGTCGTTGTTCAAGTCGAGCGTACGCCCCGCCGACGCTGCGCCTGAACCGCCCGATCCGAGGTTCGCCCGCTTGGTCGACCGAACAATCAGCCCGGTCGAGTTGACCGGCTCGCCGGTGACCGACATTCTCTACTCGCGAATGTCAGACGCCGACGTGGCTGCGATGGAGAAAGCACTGACGAGCGATGAGGTCGAGCAGATCGAGGGTATGGCCACCGACCATCGGCGCAGATCGGTGCTGGCGTTGGCGGTCCACCACCGGCTGCCGGGGACGTTGGAAAAGACCGGGCTGAGCGCGGCGACGCCGCCGGAGCAAGTGCACACCATGGGGCGCGGGCCGTTCGCAGCCGGAGGCACGGTTTACTACGCCGACATGGCGATCGAGGCGCTCTCGGCCACCGGGCGCGCACCTGCCGACTGCCGCGCCGCTCTCGACTTCGGCTGCTCGTCGGGACGCGTCGTGCGTGTGCTCGGCGCGGCGTATCCCGAAGTCCGCTGGCACGGATGTGACCCGATCGACGACGCGATCGACTGGGCCGGTACGAGCCTGCCCGGAATCGATTTCATCCTTAGCCCACAGGCACCGCCGCTGCCGTATGAAGACGGCTCGTTCGATTTCGTATTCGCCATCTCGATCTGGTCGCACTACTCTGAGCCGGCGGCGCTGGCTTGGCTCAACGAGATGCACCGGATCATCGCCCCGGGTGGCGCGTTGGTGCTAACCGCACACGGATACCAATCGCTCTCCCACGGGACCGGCAGCCGACGGGTCGAACAACTGATCGAGATCGAGACGCGACTCTACCGGCAGGGGCATTGGTTCTGCGACGAGTTCGGAAAGCAGGGAGACCACGGGATCAAGAGCGTCAATTGGGGCACGGCCTTCTTTTCGCCGGAATGGCTACTCGCCAACGTGCGCGGCGCGTGGGACGTCTGCGGCTTCGTGCCGGGCCTCTGCGAGCGCAACCAGGACCTGTACGCGCTCAGGCGCCGCTAAGCCTTAGCCAGCCTGCTTCTGCGACACTCCGCTCGACAGCAGCTCGAGGTCGGCGTCAGCCATCATCAGCACCAGTTGGTCAAATGAGGTCTTCGGCTCCCAGCCGAGCTTCTCGCGTGCCTTCGTGCAATCGCCGATCAGGTGATCGACCTCGGCCGGGCGCAGGAAGCGCGGGTCCAGCCCTACGTAGCGCTGCGAGTCCAGCTCGAAATGATCGAAGGCGACGTCAACCAGCTCCTGTACCGAGTGGTCCTCGCCGGTTGCAATCACGAAGTCGTCTGGCTCGTCGCGCTGGAGCATCAGCCACATCGCCTCGACGAAGTCGCCTGCGTAGCCCCAGTCGCGCCGGGATTCGAGGTTGCCGAGCAGCAGCTCGTCGGCCAGGCCGAGCTTGATTGCGGCCGCCGCGTGCGTCACCTTGCGGGTCACGAACTCCAGCCCCCTGCGAGGGCTTTCGTGGTTGAAGAGGATCCCCGAGCAGGCGAACAGGTCGTAACTCTCGCGGTAGTTGACCGTGATGAAGTGACCGTACGTCTTCGCCACGCCGTACGGACTGCGCGGATAGAAGGGCGTGGTCTCGGTCTGCGGCACTTCCAGCACCTTGCCGAACATCTCCGAGGACGAGGCTTGGTAGAAGCGGGCTTCTGGCGCCACGTCGCGCATCGCTTCTAGCATCCGGGTAACACCCGTGCCGGTGAACTCGGCCGTCAACACCGGCTGATTCCAGGATGCAGCCACAAACGACATTGCCGCGAGGTTGTAGATCTCGTCAGGCTCGCTGGCGCGCAGCACGTCGACCAGCGAACGCTGGTCGAGCAGGTCGCCCGTGTGCAGCGTCAGCCGGTCGCGAATGTGCGCGAGGCGCTGGAAGGTCTCGGTCGAGGAGCGCCGCACCATCCCGTGCACCTCGTAGCCCTTGTCGAGCAACAGGTCGGCGAGGTAGCTCCCGTCCTGTCCAGTGATTCCGGTTATCAGGGCCCGCTTGCTCAACTATCTGCTCCTGTCTTGGTAGTCCCGATCGGGTTTGCGCGCGACCATTCGAGCGTATCCGAAAGCGTTTGTTGGAGGGCGATCTCGGGCTCCCAGCCGGAGGCCTCTCGAAGCCGCCGGCTCGACCCCGCTATTTCAGGGACCTCATTCGGCCGCAGAAGCTTCGGATCGATCCGCTGGTTCACTTCGATCTCGGATCGCACCGCCAGTCCGTCGAGGATCGACTGGATCGATGTGGCCTCGCCGCTGGCGACATTGTAGATGCCGGGCTCGCAGGATCCGAGCGCCATCCAGTAAGCGTGCGCGATGTCGCGCACGTCGGTGAAGTCACGCCGCGCCTCGAGGTTTCCAGTGACGACATCGACGCTCGCGGCTCCGTCGAGCTCGGCCTCGGCGATCTGATTGGCGAAGCTCGAGATCACGTAGGCCGGGCTCTGCCCCGGCCCGGCGTGGTTGAACGCTCGTGTGCGTATGACATGCAGGCCGTAGGCGTCGGCGTAGAAGCCGGCGGTCAGGTCGCCAGCAGCCTTGGACACCGCATAGGGGTTCTGTGGGCGCAGCAGCTGCCGCTCGTCGATTGGTAGCGACTCGGGTGGTCCATACTCCTCTCCCGATCCCGTATAGAGCACTCGCGCGTCGGGCGCGTGCCTTCGTACCGCCTCGAGTAGGTTGAGCGTGCTGCGCACGTTGCTGGCCATGATGTTCGCCGGGTCCTGCCAGGAGCCCGCGACGGAGGCGTCGGCGGCGAGATGGAAGACGCGATCCGGTCTTGCTGAGATCACCGCCTGCTCGGTCTCTTCGGAATCGAGCAGGTCAGCCGACAGGTAGCCCTCCGTCTGCGCCGGCAGGTCGGCTGCCATTTCGGGCCGGCGGCCGAGCCCGACCACCCTCGCCTGCGAAGCGATGCACCGCTCGGCCAGGTGATGCCCGACGAACCCGGTAACGCCGGTGATCAGAACGCGCATGGCGAGCAACCTACTGGAATGGTCGGGCCCCGGCGAGCGGCCGCCACGCCCACAGCATGCCGACTCGCTCGCGCTCGCGAACCATGAACGGCAGGCCGACCTCGAAGCCCGCCGCACGAAGCCGTTCCCGCGCATGCGACTCCGGCTCCGGAGCAGGGCAGAGATGGCCGTGATATTCGAGCGCGAGCGCGGCAGCGCCCAGTCCCGACAGGCGCGCATCGTCGAGCAGCTCCCACTCGCCGCCCTCGATATCGATCTTGACCAAGTCGGCCTCAACGATCAGTGGAAACGCGTCGACGGCGCGTACCGTCCGTCCGGTGTCGCGCTGCCACGGTTCGACTTGATGCGATGTCGCACCATGCCCAGCGGCGAACTGTCGAGACCCTTCGCCGGCAGCGGCGCAGGCCTCGATCACTTGCCACGCGCCGCTGTCCGCGTTCGAAGCCACGCACCGTTCCAGCACCGCGAAGTTGTCGGGATCGGGCTCGAAGCCAACGATCTGCCCGACGTCGAATCGCTCGCGCACGAATACTCCGAACAAACCGACGTTCGCGCCAAGATCCGCAACCTTTAGAGGCCGCGCGCGCGCTGCGAGGGTCTGCTCGACCTCGATCGGCGGCGCGTATGGCAACTGAGCGAAGATCTCGTCCAGCGCATGGATGTCGGTCGTATGATGGCGCACCCAGACACGGCTTTTAGAGTTCCGCAATCGATAGCACGAGACTCGACGGCCGGGCCTCAGCTCATCCCAAATGAAGCGCGTTCGTTGCGCTACCAGTCCGGCGCGCATCGCTCGCGCAACCCGCGCGACTGGCTCGAAACGCGTTAGCCAACTAAACCACCGACTCTGACCGAGCCAATGTAAAACTCCGAGCAGGCTACGCAATGGCGCCACCCCCACTTCGCAGGGCCCGTAAAAGCGGCCTGCCAACCGCTGGCCAGAACAAGATCACGAGCAAGAGGTACAGCGCCAAACCGGCGACAACCACGATCAGCGCCTGCGACAGATCGATATCGGAGCCAAATGGCAGCCGCACTGCCACGATCACGAGCGAGAGCACAGCGGCCGGCGTGCTGCGCAGCAGGGCGCTTCCCAACGCGGCCGGCCAGCGCGCGCCGTAGGTGACCCACAATACGATCACGGTCAGCGCCGTAACTGCGACCGCCTGTCCGACGGCGACCTCGACGACGCCGATGCTTGACAGCGGAATCACAAGCGCAGCATCGATCGCGACTCCTGCGATCGCGGCGTACAGGTAATACTTCCACCGCTGCATCGCGAGTGCGATCGTCGAGAGCTGAATCAGCACGGCGGCGGGGAGCAGCATCGCGCACAGGACGGCAGAGATCGAGAATAGATCGTCTATCGTCGAGTCGGCCAACGAGCTGTCGAAAACGGCTTGCACAATCGGCTTGCCTGCGACCAGGTAAGCGACGATCGTCGGCAGCAACGCTGCGTACACAAACGGCAGTACGACCTTCAGGTGCTCCCTGGCGCCTTCCAGCGCGTCACGTGCGACCCGGTTGATCAGGTCGGGCAGCGTCGCCAGCGCGACGGCGACCGAACTGGTCACCAACAGCAAGGTCGTCGCGAAGAACGCATACGAGTAAGCGGTGATCGAGCTGGGCTTGCCCGAGATCGCCGCTAGGGCGATCGTCAGGTTGAGTTGCAGGGCGACCGGCACGCTCGCGCCGGAGATGAGCAGAAACGCGGTCGAGCGCAGCGAACGTCCCCCGGCCAGTCCAAACGAAGCCGTGAGGCGCAGTCCATATTTACGCAAATGGAGCTGCTGCGAGCTGGTCAGTACGACGCTCGCGACAAGAAGGCCGATTGCCGCCCCAACGGCGCCGATCGGCTCGAGCATCGCCGCGCTGACTCCGAGCCCGACCGCCGCGGCGGCGGCAATCGCGACAGGCCAGAAGACGAGGCGCCGTGACGCGGTCAGAACCGCCGCCTGAGCCGCAGCATATGTCTGTAGGGCTGCTGCCGGTGCGAGTATCGCGAGCCCAAGCACAGCGGTCCAGCGAGCAGAAGCCGGCAGGCCGATCGCCACGAGCTGGCCGACCAGTGGGGCGGCGATCAGCATCGCGCCGCCAATAATGAACGAGATCGTCAGAACCTGTGACAGCATCGCGGCGGCGTGCTCGGCAAAGGCCCGATCACTCTCGTGGTGGCCGATCATCGGCGCAAGCGAATTGCGTAGCGAGCCGCCGAACAGAGCGAACACCACGTAGAGCGAGTAGGCCGCAAGAAAAGCGTCGGTATCATCGCCCTCGCCAACGATCAGCACGATCAGCAGCGCTTGCAGGGCGCCAAGCAGCGCCGTCGCGAGCAGACCCACGGCTACGATGATTGACCCCCTCGAGACGCTGGCTTGCGATTTCAGCAGCGGTTCGGTGGGCACGACCCGGCAGGCTAACCCAACACCCACCGAAACATGCACGTAGGCCTCAACCTAGTCTTTCTCGTGCCCGGCAAGACCGGGGGGATGGAGGTAGTGGCACGCGAGCTGATCCCTGCCCTGCGCAACGCCGACCGGTCGATCAGCTACACGGCCTTCGTCAACCGTGAGTTGGGCGCCGAGCTTGACGGCGGCGGCGAGCATGGCTGGCTCGATGGCGTGCGCAGAGTCGTGCTGCCGATCAACGCCGCCAGCCGCGCCCAGTGGGTGTTCGGCGAGCAGCTGCTGCTACCGCGCGCGGCTCGACGAGCCGGGGCCGACCTGGTGCACAGTCTCGGCTCGACCGCGCCGGCACGCGGTAAGTTCAAGCGAGTCGTCACGATCCACGATCTGATCCACCGCTTCTATCCGGGAGCGCACTTCGGTGCTCGCAGCGTCGGGATACGCGCGCTCGTGTCACTGGCAGCGCGTCGCTCGGATCGCGTGATCGCCGATTCGTTTTCGACCAGGGACGACCTCGTCAACGAGCTGCGGCTCGCACCTGAACGGATCGACGTGGCACACCTCGGCGTGCGGCAAGCCGCAACTACGGGATCGATCTCCGAGAGTGACCTTCGCAGCCGCCACCGACTCGGCGACCGCCGAATAGTCTTGACCGTCTCCGCCAAGCGGCCCCACAAGAACCTGCCGCGGCTGCTCGAAGCGCTGGCCTCGATCGCACCCGAAAAGCGGCCGCTGCTCGTGATGCCCGGCTACCCGACGCCGGAGGAAGACAAGCTCGGCGATCTCGCCGCAAAACTCGGCCTCACCGCGGACGTGCGGATGCTCGGCTGGATCTCCGAACAGGAGCTGGACGCTTGCTTTGCGGCCTCTTCCGCTTTCGTATTCCCATCGCTCTACGAGGGCTTCGGCCTACCGGTACTCGAAGCGATGCAGCGCGGAGTGCCGGTCGCGTGCTCGAACACCAGCTCGCTGCCGGAACTGACCAGCGACGCCGCCGTGCTGTTCGACCCGACCGACTCGCACGCAATAGCCGCAGCTATCGAAGGGCTGCTCGATGACCCGGGCCAGGCTCAGCGACTGCGCGAGCGCGGTTTCCAACAGGCCGCCAACTTCACCTGGGCGAAGACAGCCGAGGCGACACTTGCCAGCTACCGTCGCGCGTTCGATCGAAACGCGGCGACTGCGCGGTCGTAGGCCTCGAGCGTCGCAGACGCGGTCCTGTCCCAGCCGAACTGCTCGACTCTGCGCAGTCCAGCCGCGACCAGCGCCTGGTCGTCCATAGCGGCAGTGATCTGCCCGGCCGCCGCGTCGGGATCACTCGGATCGAAGTAGAGCGCCGCGTCGCCCCCGACCTCACGCAGAACGGGGATGTCGGAGCAGGCCACCGGCACCGATCGCGCCATCGCCTCGAGCACCGGTAGGCCAAACCCTTCGAACAGGGGGGGCAACGCAAGCACGGAGGCCATCCGCCACAGTCGCTCGAGCTCTTCGTCCGGTACGTAGCCGGGCATGCGCACCCGCTTCTCCAGCCCGAGCTGTTCGGTCAGCGCCTGCAATTGTTGGTCGTAGGGCTCTGGATGCCCGGCTAGAAACAGCGTGACGTCATCAGGCAGGGCGGGCAGCGCGCGGATCAGCAGTTCCTGGTTTTTGTGTGGACGCTTGGCAGCAACGCAGAGCACAATGCGCGCCTGCAACGAGTAGCGCGCTCGCACCTCTCGCTCGGGCGCGGGCTCGGTCGTCGGTACCCGGCCGACACCATGCGGAACCACGATCACCTTGGCGGGGTCGAGTGCCAGCACTTCCAGAATGTCCGCACGCATCGCTTCGGCGGCGGCCACGACAATCGTCGCGTTGCGCGCAGCGCGCCCGACGACTTGGCGCATGCCAAAGGTTGTCACGGCGCCGAAAGTCCTGTGTTTGAAGAACGTGACGTCCTGTAGTGAGATCACCGTCGCCATCGGAGCCCGGATCGGCGCGATGCTGGCGAGGCTGTGAATCACCTCGCAACCGCGCTGGCGGGCAGTCCGCGGCAGCACCACCTGCTCGGCAAAGTTGCGACGCAACAGCTCGCCGTCGTCCGCGCGCAGGGCGACGACATCGCTGAAGTCACGCCATCCCTGCTCGATCAAGGCGGCACCGCCGGCGCGCGTCGTCACGACCGTCAAGCGGGCCCCCGGGCGCTGGCGCGCGAGCTCGGGCACGAGCGCGCGCAGGAAGGTCTCCACACCTCCAGACACCCCTGGGTCCAGGAACAGCGCGTTGATCGCGATTCTCTCTGCTGCGGGCGGCATCTCCCGGGTAACGTACCGTGCCCGATCCGATGCCCTACTTCGACTGGCACGAGCAGCCCGGCTACTTCCGTGACGTCACGCGTCACTTCACCGCAGACGCGCGGATGCTCGATGTTGGCTGTGGCAGTGCCTGGCTCGCTGACCACTTTTCCGATTACACGGGGATAGACAGCTCGGACGAAGCCATCGCCGCGGCGGCCAAACGCGGCCGCTCGGTGACCATGGCCAGCGCCGACGATGCGCTTCCGTTCGAAGACGGCCAATTCGACGGCGTGATCTTGAAGGACGTGCTCGAGCACGTCGCGAATCCGGTCGCGGTCGTGGGTGAGGTGCGACGCGTACTGCGACCCGGCGGACGCGTGTTCGCCTCATCGCCAGATGCCCAGCGCTGGGTTTGGGACGACTACACGCACAGGCGCCCCTTCACCCGCAAGGCGTTCCGGATGATGTTCGCCGACCAGCGCTTCGAGATCGAGCACGTCGGCTACGAGTCGGTCGCGCCCGGCACCGGGATCGTGTCGCGCTACACGCGTCGCAAGCGCCGGCCGCGTTCGCTGGCGCTGGCGGCAAGGCTGCCTGTCGTACGCCGCAACGTCTGGCTGACGGCGATCAAGCCGTAGGGCTCTCGGTCGCGTAGGCCTGCTCGACCGAGCGCAGAGAGCTCTCGATCGAAAGCTCGAGCTCGTGCTGCGCATACCAGCGAGCGGTCGAGTCCCGCAGCGGCGAGCCACCCCGAATCGCCTCGACAATTGCCGCACCGAGGTCCCCGCCGCCGCTCGAAGCGGCGACGAATCCGTTGACGCCCTCTTCGATCAGCTCCGTCGCGGCGTTATCCGGGCCGGAGACGACCACTGCGGGAGTTCCCTGAGACACGGCCTCGACCACCACCAGCCCGTAGCCCTCACGCACCGACGGCAGCAACAGGCAGGACGCGGCGCGAATCGCTGCCTGGACGTCGTCCAGTCCGACTCGCCCACGCATCTCGATGACGTCCGCCAGACCCAGACCAGCGATCAGACTCGCGACGCGCTCGCTCTCAGGACCGTCGCCAAGGATCAGGCAGCGCAGTCGTGGATGCTCGCGGCGTGCCCGTGCGATCGCCGGCGGAATCGCCGTCACTTGTTTCTCAGGGATGTGCCGCCCCGCGAACACGACCACTGGCTCTCCCTCGGGCGCGCCTGACCCTAAGCCGATCGCCCCGTCGCCACCCTGGAAGATTCCGGTCAAGCGAACGATCGGCGCGCGGTGACCGGCCGAGCGCAGGCGCTCCTCGTGCAGGCGCGAGAACACGAAGCTCATGTCCGGGAGGCGCGTGCACAACGATTGGATAGCGTGCCCGACGCGGCCACCGAAGCGACCGAGGTAGGCGATCCAGTAGTCGAGCGTCCAAAGCTCGAACCAGTCGACGACGATGCGAGGTCGTGGCCGCCCCGACAGTCGCAGGGCAAGCCAG
>SDBV01003138.1_pt1 | contig 24599 bp, 23 predicted proteins | sample 2277081 | NCBI WGS metagenome assembly SDBV01 (sample SAMN10402039, study PRJNA504765) | marine sediment metagenome | isolation source: marine sediment core GS10_PC15, 223 cmbsf | place: Arctic Ocean: Southern Knipovich Ridge | collected 2010 | reverse complement strand
GTGATATTGCTCGAACCGCGTCTCGAATTTGATATAACCGCTCTAAATAAAGACCTGTCACCCGATGAAATACTTTCGCTTTTGCAAGTTATTTCAGATAGTGGGTAATTCTCTTGACTGATCCTTACCTGATTGATTGACTTGACAGGATTGCTAGATTTGTGTAGAATGCAAACAGTCTTACAAAACTAAATACGCACATGACGTTCGTACAGGACGCGCTTATCGACCAAACTGGTTGTGGCGCGTTCTTTTTTTATGCCTACAAGTGAGAAAAAATGCCAGATTTGAAAGAGTTTGAAATGAGTGAAGTTCAACCTAACGATACAATCTCGCCTGAAAATGCAGGACTTGCCGCGACTATACAGAAGACCGTCGTGAATAGTTCTCCTGCAACTACCCCTGCAAGTACTCCTCAAAGAGTTTGGGGCGATGAAACACCACCCGAAGAAAAATCAATTCACAATCCTGTTAATTGGCTTCCGTTCGGAGTGACCAGTTTCTCAGAGTTGGAAAATCTCGAATCTGCGCGCGATGCAGCCTTTGAAATCGCTGAAAAATCACACCTATTCCCACAGATGGTCGAAAACATTATGGCCGATGAGAACATTACTGATAAGAACGCGGCCGTTGAAAAAATTAGTAAAGAGTTCGGCGCGTTTGTAAAAGAGAAGACTGGTGAGATCGGTTTCAAATCAAAAATGTCTCGCTTCGGCGAAAAGCTCTCCAAGATGTTCTCGCTCCCTGACGATATGACTCCGAATGAGAAGGGTGGATTGGTTATCTGGAAACAGGGCGACAAGCATCGTTTCCTAGCCATCTACTCCAACAACTATATAGATCGAGACGTCGACATTATTTCGGCCAAGTCACACGAACGTTTCGTCGATATGGTCGACAAGGGCGAATATGCAATGCCTGTTCTACGCCATTTTCACGTCAAGGGCACTGAGTGGGGGCAAGTCGAGATGGTTCACTACGATAAAGAGACAGGTTTCGCAATCGCGGCTGGTGTAGTCTTGCCAGGACATGAAGACGAAGCCAAAGCGGTAATGAAAATGGAAGATGTTGCCATGTCGCACGGTATGCTCAAATCTACTCTAAAGCGCGACCCTAACGACGATAGAATTATTGCCGAGCATGAAACTATTGAAATAAGCGATTTGCCTCTGAGCGTCGCATCTAACCAACTAACCAATTTTCATATCATTAAGGAGGCCGAAATCATGGCTCTTACACAAGAGAAAAAGGACTATCTTACTGCTGCTGGCGTAAAAGACCTGGACGGTCTAGAGAAGAGTTTGAAAGATGGTCAAACATTGGCAGAAAGTCTTGGGCTGGAATCGAAGTCTGAGGGTGACGCGACAGACGGTGCGCCTGCCAGTGCGCCTGCTGAAGAAGCTACACCCGAAGTTGTACCTGCAACTGCCCCTGTCGAGACTGCCCCTGTTGAAGTTGCGCCTGTCGAGACACCAGAAGTAGTAACTCCGGTTGCACCCGTTGCGCCGACTGCGCCTGTTGCCATTCCCGTCGAGGTTGCTCCTGTTGAAGAAGCAGGCGAGACCGACGGCGAGGTCTTAGCGGAAGGTTTCAGCGAAACTCAGACTAAGCAACTTGTCGAAGCTCTGTCGATTTTGATGGATACCTTCGAGAAGAAAATCGATATCAAGCTTGCCCCCGTGATTGCAGCACATGACGCAATCGTTAGCGCGGAGGACGAGTTACTATCGCAGACACCAGCCGCGAGCATTCAAGATATAATTCTCAATAAGAAATATCTTGACGACATGAGCGCGCTGACCTCTCCCGATACAATAATGGACAAGCGTACTCGGCTTGCTAAGGACGCACCGAGAGAAACCGCAAAGGCCGCGCCTATGGTTACCGCTTCTGGTAACCCGTTACTCGATAACCTGACGTCAAATCTTGTTCGAGACGATTGGGCTGACCAATTCAATACGAAGGAATAACCCTTCCCTCTTCAACACTAATCAACTATAGCTATTTTCAACGCAGATAACATAACACTTAGGAGAAACAATCATGGCAGAAACACTATCTTTAGATGACCGATTGGTCGGTGCGTTGGAAAAGCAGAATAACCTCTTCCAAAAAGCTTTGGAAGAAGCTCAGGTTGGTAAAGCTGCTGCCAGCGTTCAGACCGCTAACCAGCTTCACGGAAACGGCGGACTTTGGGCTGTTGCCGGACTAGAGCGCGATATAATCACCGCTCACATTCGTCCGCGCGGTATCTCGACCGAAATTCCCCTATTGTCAACAACTTCAGAAGACCCCCGATTTGGTATTTTGACCGGATACACCGATCCTGAAGGTGCAGAGCCGGAGAACGCTTGCGATGACGCCCCTGCTGGCTTTGTCAAGGGTTGCACTCTGACCGCACGCTTCGGATTGACCCGACGTGATACTCAAACAATCGAGTTCGATAAGGTTATGCTGCGAGCAAATCGTGGCGATTTCACCGACCTGCGATTGCGTGGGCGTGTATTAGGGTTGACCAACCTAGAGCCACGCGGTCTAAACCAGGAGCAAATCTTGAACATCATTACGATGTCTGAGATGGTTACTGCTGGTGTCAATGCAGAACGGAAACTCGTCAAGGAAATTTGGCAAGGTACGTTTGGTGTCGATACAGAGTTTCCAGGACTTGATGATCAGATCGTGACAGGGCATGTTGATGCCGACACCAATACAGCTTGCCCCGCTGTTGACTCCGATATCAAGGACTTTGCCTTTGACGATGTAACGGGTGGCGGACGTTCAATCGTTGAGTACTTAAGCATGTTGGAGTGGTTCATCTTCTTCAACGCCGAGCGGATGGGACTTGCGCCGTTCACAGCAACAATCGTGTTGCGCCCAGAACTGTGGCAAATCCTGACCGATGTGTGGCCTTGCCAGTACAACACCGGACAATGCGCGACATCTTTGATAGGTGCAGACAGTCGGGTTGTGATCGACGGACGGGAAAATATTGCCGAACGTGACTCAATGCGTGCCGGAATGATGATTACCGTGAATGGTCGAACCTACCCAGTCATTGTCGACGACGGTATCTTCGAGCAGGACTCCACCAACGATGCGAACTTACTCGCTGGTGAATATGCCTCTACCATCTACTTCGTTCCGTTGACAATCGTAGGCAATTTCCCAGTCTGCTACCGAGAATATCTGGACTACAACGATAGCTTTGCCAACAGCAACGTTGCTCTCCTAATGGGTCGACAAGACTTCTGGACGGACGGTGGCGTTTACTCATGGGCTATTGAACAAGTCAAGTGGTGTTACAAGCTCTCGCTAAAGACCGAACAACGTATCCTGTTGCGAACACCGCATCTTGCAGGCAAGATTCAAAACGTCAAGTACGTGCCTCTGCAACATCTGCGGTCTTCTGATCCCGCCAGCTCTTACTTCCGAGACGGTGGTGTTAGTGTTCGCAATGCTCGTACTTTCAACTCAGTTTGGGCCTAACTTAACCTCAACTATAACGATCAAAATGGCTACCCTGTATATATGGGTAGCCATTTTTGTTTGCCTATATCTTGCTAGATCGCTTGACACATTCGGAAAAATGTGTATATAATCAGGTATCTGAACATTAGTTACTCTATTTAGCCGATAGTTAAGTTACTTCCAATTTGTTCGGATGCGGGATAAGGGGGAAGGCTGTCATCTGCGTCAGCCTTCCCCCTTTGTTTTTACTAAATCGTGATGAAAATTGGTGCTAATAGATGAACGACAGTGTACGCAAAACGGTCAGTTTCACAGAAGAACTTGAATTGGCGATTGCAAAGCGCGCCAAGAAGTACGACCGTTCATTCAGCGCACAGGTGGCTTACGACATGCGTATGATTTTCGAGCGGGAAAAGCGTAGACCTCTTCTCGTCGTAAGCAATCCATCCAACCCGATCAAACCGAAGGACTCAGATGTCAAAGAGTAGCGGATTTCAATTCATCGTAACAACCTCGGATAAAAGTATGTGGACGATGAAAACATTCGCCTATCTGTTTAACATCTACTATTCGTCTAAACATCCTGTTCATGTTTTATGCGAATCAATGCCTCGCTTCCGCCTCCCTGGTAACTTCCGTCTCCATCCCGTATATCTGGAAAATGTAGAAGGATGGCCGCAAAATCGGTGGACAGACGGATTGGTTCGTCATCTTAACGCAATTCCAGAACAGTACGTCCTGATAATGCTTGATGATTATTGGATGGTACGTACTGTTGATACGGGTGGCATTGGAACCCTTTATAACTATATGGTAGAACGTCCAGAACTACTACGCGTCGATCTAACTGGCGATAGACTCTACGCCAATGGGGTTAAAGACGTAGAATGTTACGGACATTTCGATATTGTTTCCGCGCAAGGAAGCGAATATCAGATGAGCCTGATGCCAGGAATGTGGAACAAGAATCACCTACTATCAGTCCTAGAGCCAAGCTGGACTCCTTGGGACGTTGAGCTAGAGGGTACGAGCGTGGTCAATGGTCGACCAGAACTTATTGTAGTGGGTACGCGTCAGTGGCCGATCAGAATTGTCAACTCAATGCGTGCTGCTCGCGAGTGGGTAGACCTGAGAGGACTAGAGCAAGAGCACATTGACTATATAATCGATCACCACTACCTTGAAGCACGTCGCCCGACCAAAGAGGAGATAGAGAATGCGTCACTCTAGACAGTCCGCACGAGGTATGTTCACTATTCACAAAGTACATGTGAACCTCGTTAAATCTTTAGCAACTGGCGAGAAAAGATATATACCGAGAGTCGGCGAAAAGCAATTGCTTCTATCGTGGAATACACGCTCAAAAGCCGAGATATACGGCGACGCTGTCTCTGCGCGCTGCAAAAGAATGGCAGCATTACGGAATAAACAACTAAGAAAGGCAAAGGAGTTACTCAATGTCTGACGGACACATCATCATCGTTAAGAAGACCGGTGGAGCAATCGACGAAGACACTATCATCATCCGCGAAGCTCTAAAGCCAGAACTATATGCTCAAATCTTAGAGCTGGCCGAAACCGAAGTAATCTCTATGCCAATCACATTTCTCTGGCCTACCCATTCTAAAGTCCTCACCCAATCATTTGGCAATAACCCCGCTTACTATGGACAATGGGGGTTGCCAGGACATGAAGGTCTAGATATGCGCGCGGCTATGGGTTCGTCGATTGTAGCTGCTTGGGGCGGTAAGGTTATTGGGAACTACAAGGGGACGGCATACGGATGGACTATCAAAACCGAGGTAGAGATTCGTGGTGATACCTATGAAATGATTTATGCGCATATGGAATCACAATCAAAACTGTCGGTTGGTCAAGTTATCCAAAAGGGCGATTTTATCGGTTTGGCTGACAGCACTGGTAATTCGACAGGTTCACATCTTCATTTCACTCTAAAGAAGCGCGGTGCGAAAGCCGCTGGCAAAACCGACTATAAGAACGATATTATTGATCCAACCAATTACTTCGAGGAACTACGCGATTAGTCTTATTGTTCAGGATTTATTAACTAACTATATAGATATGGAGATATAGAAATGCGAAACCTAAAAGACAGAAGATTTGTTGCGTTTGACTCGGTAATGGTCGATGTCAACGGTATAGAAGCACTTGCCTATCAGCTTCAACAAAGGCAAGGTCAGGATGCGAACGGTAATCCACAAGCCATTAATGTCCAGGTTGCAGTCTTAATGCTTGATAGCGGTAGCAGTGTGACGATTGGTGACACTTCGCTACAGAAGTTTGAGCAATGGTGGAAGGAGAACGTTGAGTCTGAGAAGGTTGAATTGCCTGCCGAGGTTGCTGAAGCTGTTGTTCCACAGCCTGCCGCGAATGTTAAGACACCTGCCGTTCCTCTCGCTCCTGCTACGGTTGAAAAAGTTGTAGCAGAGCCAGTCGCGCCTATACCTGAAGCACCGCCTGTTGTACCACCAGAATCGTCTGCTCCATCAACGACTCCACCACCTGCTCCGCCAGTCAAAAAGTAAAACTTATGATGGAGGCTAGATGGTTAGAGCTTGCCCGCGAGTTTGATAGCGAAAACTTGCTTCCTATCGTGGGCGAGTTGCTTTCTAACAACGGTATCAGTCTTGTTTTTCGTGGAGAGAACGGCATCTATAAGCGTTCAATCCCGTTTCTAATTGAGAACGAACTTTGGTGTTTAGAGGCCATGGTTGATAGCGGTTTTGTTCCGCGCGTTGAGCGATATGATAAATATACACTCTTGCTGGAAGACCTGGGCAAATCTCAGCCAATAACAGATAGCGAGTTGTTTTGGGAAAATTTGTTGAGGTTGCTCGAATCTTTACGCAGTGTCGGTATTAGACATGGAGATTTGACAACGCAGGCACTAATCATTCGAGACAACTTTCCCTACCTGATAGATTTTGCCGAGTCTCGTCTTGCCAACGACCCACGCCCAGACAAGAGAAAGGATAGCGATGTATATATGGCAGAAGAAATCTATCAAGAATTGGTTCGGAGAATGGGAGAAGAATAGTGATGAGAATTCCACAAGATCGTAATACGCGCGCTGAGGCTATGTGGCGGATAATAAGTCAACGTGTGGATTTCCGCGGTAAGCGTGTGATAGACCTTGGTTGTGGGACGGGCGACTTCTTATGGCGCGCGTATGTTGCAGGCGCGGAGATGGTTGTGGGGTTCGATAAGAGTATTAGTAGGACTAGACAGATAAGGCAAGCTGTAGAAGAATTATCTTCGTTATTTGTTTATCACGATAAAATTGAAGACTTGATGGAAATAAAAAGTATCGATCATGACATAGCCATGTGCTTCTCAGTTCTTCCCTATCTAGACGACATTCCCGCCACTATGAAGTGGATGGCAAAGAACTTCCCAATTTGCCTGATCGAGTGTCAATACAATGGAGACGGCCCAGGACTGTCTAACATCGGTAGCGACACGGGGATGGCGCAATACCTAATAAATGAGGGTGAATTCAACCAGGTTATACCAATAGGTAAAACTCTTGTAGAGGGACGTAAAAATCCTGATGGCAATCCAGTCTTTAGAACAATATGGATGGCCTCCGTAGAGTCGGAAGGACTAGAATGAGCGAAAAAAGAGCAGACACAGCCTATGAAGTCGCTAATTGGTTAACCTATCTCACTCTGGCCGAGGTCGACGCGCTAAAAGCAATCGTACATTCACTACCTGACAATCCAAAGGTCGTTAACATCGGTGCGGGCGGCGGCACATCAGGGCTTGCCATTATGGAGACGCGCGACGATGTACATCTGACTACCATCGATGTCATGCTAGAAAGCAGCCCGATGGGATGCTTAGAAGCTGAAACCAGGGTATTGACTGATGCTGGCATCTTGCCCTCCGCGACTGTGGCAGGTAGATATCGTCAAATACGTGGCGATAGCAAGTCTGTAGCTGAGTATTGGCGAGAGACGAATGAGTTGGTAGATTTTGTATTTGTTGACGGCGATCATTCATTCTTCGGAGCGCGCGGCGACATAACACTGTGGCTACGCAATCTAAAAGAGGACGGTATTATAGCTGTCCACGATTACCAAAAGACCGAACTTTACATTCGAAGATATAAACCCGAACTCCCGCTAAGTTTTAAGACCTACGCCTCTATTAAAGCATGGTTTCATGTTGATTCAGGCGTTGATGCTTTACTTGTTCCACACTATGAGAAAATATTACACATCGACACGCTAATTGCGTTTAGGAAGTAATTATGAAACGATATATCTATATCGATGCAATAACTATGCAAGAAAGACCAGTCGAAGCCGATGGTGTTCAAGTAACTACAAATGGGGAGTTAGTCTTTCTAAATGGCGACGAGGTGGTTGCTAGCGTCGCGCCAGGGTTTTGGTCGCGGTTTTGGGAAGAAGCTATAGACGTGAAGAGAAATGATGACGGATAGAAAAGTAACCACGGGCGCATTTCATACAACGCCAAGAATGCGCGAACTCATCGATCAGGTTCTCGCTTCGGAACGTATCAGCTACGGAAAGATGTCGCGTCAGTTCGAGCGCGACTTTGCCTCGATTCATAAGTCGTCTTATGCGACCCTCTCGAACTCTGGTACGTCCTCACTACACGTCGCGCTACAGACGTTGAAAGAACTGCATCGATGGAGCGATGGGGACGAAGTGATTGTGCCCGCGACCACGTTTGTCGCGACAGCTAATATCGTCAAACACGTTGGGATGATGCCAATTTTTGTAGATATAGAGCGAGATACTTATGGTATTGATCCAGACCTCATCGAAGCAAAACTTACTGACAAAACCCGTGCCATTATTCCCGTTCACTTATTCGGACAGCCCTGCAAGATGGTACAAATAGTGCCAATCGCGCAACACTACGGTTTGAAAATTATTGAGGACTCTTGCGAAGCAATGTTCGTATCGCATGCAGGAAGACCTGTAGGAAGTATGGGAGATATTGGTTGCTTCTCGATGTATGTCGCACATCTAATCACGGCTGGTGTTGGGGGCATCTCGATTACTGACAACCCTGACTACGCCGCTAAGATGCGCTCTCTAGTCAATCATGGTTTATCAGTAGAGAACTTAAATCTAGACGAATATTATCAACCCAGACCGATGATTGGTCGACGCTTTCTATTCGACACCATAGGGCATTCGTTTAGAATCACAGAATTTGAAGCCGCGCTAGGATTGGCACAATTGGATACTTGGGAAGATATGATAGCAACGCGCACGCGCAACGGTAGGCACTATACGGCCAGTTTGCGACTTATCAACTCTAACTATCAGACCGCACCTTACAAAGTAGCTGAAGTTTTGCCTGGTAACGAACATGCCTATATGATGTATCCGTTAGTGCTTAGTCCTGATAGATATCTTGGCACGATAATTCCGAAGGACGACCTAACTACCTTTCTAAACTCTAAAGGCATCGAGACGCGCGACATGCTCCCTATCCTCGGTCAACCAGCCTATTCCTATCTTCCACCTCAGGATTACCCTGTCAGTCGATGGGTCGAACAGAGCGGTTTCTATGTAGGTAGCCATCAGTTCTTAGACCCAGACGACATTAAGTACGTCCTAGAGGCTCTGAGCGAATACGCACACGACAACCTGAAATGAAAGTCCTAATGACACCACACATCGACAGTTTCAAGACTCATGAGTCTGGAATTCGTCGCGTAGTGGAAGCCTACTTTCACTATCTTCCAGACTTTGGAGTTGAACTTGTCGAGAAAGACTCTGAAGTCTATGACCTCCGCGCGGTACACGCGGGAATGACAGGGCGGGAGGCAGATGTTGCTCATCTGCACGGTATGTATTGGACGGCTGACTATGCTGCTCCTGCGTGGGAATATCATGCTAACGAGTTGATCGTGCAGGCATTGCGTAATGCGTTACAAGTCACAGTTCCATCGCCTTGGGTGCAAAAAACCATACAGCGCGATATGCGGTTTTCACCTACTGTAGTTCCACACGGTATTGAATGGACAGAATGGGATAACACCGAGAAGCACGAAGGCTATATCCTCTGGAATAAAAACCGTAATATAGACGTATGTGACCCAACACCAGCAATCGAACTAGCCAAACTACGCTCGTCTACCGAACTGGTTACCACCTATCTGCCGTTTGGAATGACGGAACACCTATCTAACGTTCGTGGGGTCGGATTAATGTCGCATGGATTGATGAAACGCTATATTCAGCGCGCTCAAGTCTATCTCAGCACGACCAAAGAGACATTCGGCATCGGAGTATTAGAAGCCATGGCGTCGGGCGTACCCACTCTAGCATTTGATTGGGGCGGTAATAAAGATTTGATAGAACATGGTGTTAATGGTTATTTGGCTAGACCTAACGATATTAAGGACTTGGCGGAAGGGCTGGATTATTGTATTCGCCACCGCGAGATGCTCGGTGACAATGCGCGCGAGATGTCAAAACGGTGGGACTGGTTAAGCGCGGTAGAAATCCTCGCCAATGTCTACAAGCGTGCGATGATGTCTGATCCATACGCTGGTACGGTCTCGGTCGTTATTCCTTGCTTCAACTATGCACATACATTAGAGAGGGCAGTCCAAAGTGTACTTAAACAAACTTATCAACCTGCTGAGATTATTATTGTGGACGATGGTAGCAGCGATGATACTCCTAATGTTGGTCGTGCTCTGGCTAATCAGTTTTTTACCGTTAGGTATATACAGCAAACGAATGCGGGAGTTGCTACCGCCCGTAATGCAGGTATATCGTCTACTCAAAGCGAATATATTTGCTGCCTAGACGCCGACGATCAACTCGAACCAAAATTCCTAGAAGCATGTGTGACTGCAATTCAAAAAGACCGGACGCTCGGTATTGTCTATACGGGTTTGATGATGCTGCGAGAAGATGGCAAGCGTGCCTTAAGTCCGTGGCCGATAAATAAGTCAGACGATGAGCCTTGGGCGGACTACGATAAGCAGTTGTTGGTTCGTTCTCCCGACGACCAAAAGGGTGCAAATCAAATCCCGACCTGTAATGTCTTTCGTCGAGAAGCCTGGGCGCGTACGGGCGGATACAAACAACGATATGCCCCACTAGGCGCAGGCGCGGAAGACGGAGAATTATGGGCACGCATAATGTCAATAGGCTATGGCGCACGGAAGATTGCTGATGCTGGTCTATTCGTATACGATTTGGGTGGCAGGGTGTCTGTCCCGTTTGCGGACGGATCAATCGACAAGGCTTTATTAGAGCCTGATTGGCTCGCGATGCATCCTTGGGCAAGTGACGAGTTTCATCCCTTTGCCAGTCGTGCTACGCCAAAAATGCTATCGCACCCCGTTCGTCAATACGATCAGCCCGATGTAAGTGTGATTATTCCGGTTGGGCCTGGACATGAAAAACAGGTAGAGAACGCATTAGATAGTATCGAATCGCAAACCTTCCGCCGATGGGAAGTAGTGATTGCGATGGATACGGGCTTGCCGATTCCAGACGAGTTGTTGACCGCCTATCCGTACCTAACCTGGGTCGACACGGGTGGTGAGAAAGGTGCAGGTTTTGCCAGGAATCTAGGCAGAAAGTTCGCCCGCGCGCCCTTCCTTGTCTTCCTAGATGCAGACGATTCGCTCGCGCCTACCTTTCTAATGAAATGTATTGAAAACTGGCGTATCAACAAAACGATTGGTTACACTGACTATCTAAGCAAATCGATTGTTAAAGAGGAAGACCTAGGGCAATTCAATCAAGATGATATTGTTTCTTATCTACCCCAAAAGGAAGAACTAGTTTTGGTAGGACGTTCAGCCGAATACGATTGCGAGCGTGCCCAGGTACAACCAAGCCGAACAGACTTCTTTCACTGGTGTTTGGTGACTGCCTTTATTCCTGCAACATGGCATGATCGGGTGGGCGGATTTAATGAAAAGATGCAAACATTTGAAGACGTACTCTACCATTGGGCGTTAGCTCGTCACGGCTACTGTTATACACGTATACAAGAGCCATTAGTAGTTTACAGAATGCATACTGGCAATCGTCGGGAAATAGCCAGCATGTATACCGATGAGGGAAAGAAGAACGCACGAAATATGTTAGAATATTCAAAAGAAGTTTTGGAAAGGATTAAAGCTATGCCCTGTAAAAAATGTCCTGGCGGTCAGCCAACAGCGAAAGTAAATGTATACGAAGAAATGAATAACTTTGCCCAAAAGGAGGCTGCTATGGTATTAGATACCGATATGATCGAAGTAAAATATATGAGTGCCAATAAAGGAAACCATCATGTTATTGGAATGGCGACCAAAACGAGATATGGCTATCGCGCTGGTGGAGCGATATTGATTATCCACCGAGACGACCTTGACGCACAACCGCACCTATTCCGCGAAACGATGCAAAACGTGCCTGCTCCCGTTGAGTCTACACCTGTAACTGAGCCACCTGTTCCGGTCGCGCCAATTATGCCACCAGAGCCAGAAGCACCACCAATACCGACAACTACTGGCGAGTTGCCAGAATATATCGCACCAGCTATTCCAGAGGTAGCCCCAGAAAGTGCACCAGTTGCAGTCGCACCAACGGTCTTTACGGTTGGCAATGGCAACGATGGCAGTATAGTGGCTGGTGCTTTGCAACCACTACCAGAAGGCGTTGACACGTATGTATCACCCGTTATAGCTGGCGTTGACGACGAGGTAGACCTAGAGGCTATTCCTGGCATTACTGCTCCTGTCGCCGAAGAGCTACGCGCGAGAAAGCTGACTACTAAATCGGCTATTCTTGCACTTGGCTTAGAAGGACTATTAGAGATTCCTGGTATCGGCGAGACACGCGCGGAAGCTATAGTTACCGCGTTGTCGATTGATGCCAGAGATGCAGTCGCTTAGGGTTGAAAGGTTTGATTGACTCGTTTTGAAATTGCCTGTATAATGCGAATGTAATCTTATAGGGGAAGAACTACCAACTGAATACGCACATTTCGACCTATCGCACTGATAGCCAATACGGTATCAGTGCGCGTTTTTGTTAAGGAGAAAACTTTGACAGGTTTGACAGGTTCAATCACATTGGACTTTTTTTTAGTCTCGCTTGCAACGTGGCGCGTATCGTCCCTTTTCGCCCGTGAAGACGGTATTTTCGATCTATTCTTGCGATTTCGGATGCTCTTAGGTACAGAGTTTAACAAAGCCAGTGAAGAGGTAGGCACGGGATGGCTGTCCAAGGGTATTCTATGTGTCTGGTGCAACTCGATTTGGTTCGGAGCATTAGGTGCATTCTTACTCACAGAGAACTGGCTGATGTGGGTTATCTATCTATTAGCCCTAAGCGCGATGGCAGTTCTGATAGATAACTGGGCGACTAGGTAGGTCTGATGAGAGCCGACGTTCAAACACTTCTCCCCCTAGATACATTCGCGAAGATAATGGGTATTACACCTGTCTACTTCAACCGTCTTCGTTTTCCTGGTATTACGCCAGAGCCATTCGTCGTATCTGCCTCTAATGCAGCGATGCCACTCTGGTATCAATTCGATTGGCAAGCACCTGGGCAACTAAGCATCGATACACTCGCGCGTACTATTCAACAGGTAGAACGAGACATTGAAGGCTTCCTCGGCTACAGTATTGCACCGAACTTCGTGTCGCAAGAGCAACACACTTACCCACGCAACTACCGCCCAGAAATCTACGGCAATGGATTGAACGTACGCGGGCAGATGAAATCTATTCGTACAAAGCGCGGACGCGTAATTGCGGCTGGTCGACGTGTGACTACACTATTAGGTACACCGGCTGTCTCTGGTGCGTCCCTAGTCTATACAGACCCCAATGGTGATGGTTGGGACACTCTGGCGACCATTACTGTTCCTACCACTCTAACCGACGTAAGTCAAATCAAGCTCTATTTCACCGACAACGGTGGTGACCCTCTCTGGGAAGTTCGCCCTGTCAAATCAAAGACTATCACGGGCGGGAACGTAGTGATCGAGGTAGATAGTTGGTTATTGATCGATCCAGACCTACAGAACGCTCTCCCTACCGACGAGGCTACCGCTATAGATGGTGGGAACTCGGCTAATTATGTACAGAATATTGAAGTACGTCGAGAGTATCCAGACTTTACCCAACCAAGCGCATCGTTCTTCTGGGAACGCAAGCCGAGAGTTAATAATCTATTCTGTTCATCTTGTGGTGGGACTGGCTGTGAGGCTTGCACCCTATTAGTTCAGGACGGTTGCTTTCATCTTCGTAATGTCTATGAAGGCATGATAGTTCCAGTGCCTGCCGACTTTGATGCTGACGACCAGACCTGGAAAAAGACCGCATGGCAAGAGTGCCGAGAGCCGGATTTGATGGAAGTTTGGTACTACGCAGGCGAACAATCAGAACGTTTCCTGTCAGGCATTTCAACTGATCCGCTCGATATGCGGTTGGCTCGTATCGTTGCGCAAATGGCTACTTCTCGTCTTACCTGTGACTTCAGGGGTAAAAATAATGTGGCCGATTTGGTTGAATACTGGCGACGCGATATGGCCGAATCTGGTGGTGGCGGCACGACTATCTTTACGCCGCCGGACATTCTTAACAACCCATTCGGTACACATCGTGGTGAAGTCGAGGCATATCGTTCGCTTCACTTCGAGACAGACCGTCGAGCTAAAGTCGCTATTATAGCGGCATAAAAGAATGAGGCCAGGATGAGATTAGTCCGATATGAGACAGAAGACGGTAAGAAATATCAAGCATGGATAACGGACGATATGTATGCGTCGGAGGCGGAAAAAGGCATTCCACACAATCCGCCCGATGTCAGTCGTTTACCCTGGGCAGATATTGAGCGAGAACTTCACAATTTGCTTATCGATAGAAATTTGATTACCCTAAAGGACATTGATGAGAATACTGGAATGCTTGGCAACACAATACTTAAGATAATACAACCGAGACTGGTTGCATTGTATAAAGAAAATCCTGGATATAAGAAATCCCCTAATGGCAAACCTAATAATAGAGTGGTTGCCAATAAGAAGGAGGCACGATAATGTCTAACGTACTAAATAGTGCATTTTCTAGAACATGGTTGTTGGAAGGAAGAGCACGCCCTGACCACACACCTGAATTTCTTAGCTTTATGCGTCTTGGCTCGATGGAGCACAGTTTTGGTAGTGTGAATCCCATCTTCAATCCAAGCAAAACACAATATGGTCAGTTCGACCAAGTTGGCAGCTTCCGCGATGAAGAAGAACGGCCTACTACTTCGTTGGTAGGTCATTATGCGCGAGATTTAAAAAGTCGTATGCTCGAACTTACGATTGGTCAATGCGCGTTCGACTTACAACTTCATATCGGACAATGCGAAGACCCATCTATCTTTGATGACTTTGAGAAGATTGTTATCTTTGAAGGCGTATTCATCGAGAGCTACACTACTGACGATGTCGGCGCACTAGAGCCTGGGGAGCAAGGTAAGGTAGATGAAACTAGTGATGTGTCTGCTGAGAAGTTTTACGAATTCAAACCGCTCACAGTCGCCGCTCGCAACATCGACGCTATCACAAATCAATTGCTTGACGTGATTGTCTGTGATTCATCATCTTGCGGCGACTGTGAGGACGAATCGGATGGTTGTCAAAAGATTTTGGCAATTACCGCCGCCGCGGGTGGATCACCCACCACACCCGCCGATGTGGTATTCTCGCTTGACGGTGGGAAGACCTGGGCTGCTCACGATATCGATACATTGGCGGCAGCAGAAGCACCAAGCGCAATCGCTTGCGTCGGTAGCTACGTAGTTGTAGTGGCAAATTCGACCGGATCACAACACGTTGCTCTAATTTCTGAGTTCGATGGTGTCGCTGACCCGTCATTCTCCGAGGTTTCGACTGGCTATGTGGTTGGTGGCGAGCCAAACGACATCTGGAGTCTGGGCGGGTATGCAATAATCGTTGGCGATGGTGGCTTCATTTATAAGACGATTGCCCCTGCTACAGAAGTAATCCTATTAGATGCTGGCGCAGCTACATCTAGCGATTTACAGCGTGTACATGCTCTAAGTGAAGAGTTTGCGGTTGCGGTTGGTAATGACGGTGTGATTGTCGTCATACAGAACGAACTTGCCTCTCTATTAGCCACTTCTCCAATTGGCATCGGCGATAACTTTAGCTCTGTTTTCGTCAAGACCGAGTCAGAATGGTTTGTTGGTGACGCGGCTGGTGTACTCCGCCGAACTCTAGATGGTGGTGCAACCTGGACAACCATAACTCTCCCAGGTGGAGCTACCAGCGATATTACAGAAATTCAAATGTCGTCTAAGAGCGTTATTTATGTATCAGCTACTCGTAGCGGTAAGGGCGAAGTTTATATCTCTGTAAACGGTGGAGAATCGTTCATCCGCTCCCCACGCGGGAACGCTGGCGGAATGCCTACTAATGACGAAATTACCGCCTTGGCGGTCTGCGAGTTCGATGTAGACTTCTTTGTCGGTGTAGGGCTGGCTGGCGATGCAGTTGATGGATTTATCGTAATAGGTAGTGACTAAGAAACAGTTAGACTAATCAAACCGTATTACTTACATTCTTACCCCAAACTACTTTTCCACACAGGAGAAACCGAAATGAACGATCAAGACGTTAAGCAAGAGCAAGATGTTAAGGTTGAACTAGATGGTGATGCGCCATTAGTAACTGAACCACTGAAAGCGAAGAAAGTATCACCAAAAAAGGCAGCAGCAGACACTAAGAAAGCTCGCGCCAATAAGAAGAAGTCGCGGAATAAAATTACCACGACTGCTAGTGGCTATCGAGTGAAATTAGTGCCTGTCGCTGCCAATGTGTTAAGAGAGGTACAATCTCGTATCCCTGATGCGATAACACGTACCTTTACCAATCCCACCGATGGAAAAGAATACGAGAATCCTGCCCACCCTGAATATATCGCCGAAGTAAAACAAGTCCAAGAAGAACGCACCAAGGCATCTATGAATGCCATGGTGTTGTTCGGCATGGAATTATTGGACGATATTCCAGAAGATAACGAATGGTTAAATAAATGTCGATTTGCCAAGTTGATAACCGAACCAGAATATAAAGAGGCTATCTCTGCTGATGGTAAGTACATGCGTGAAATGCTCTTTAAAACTTACGTTGTCTCGGACTTCTCGGTTATTAGTACAATCGCAAATATGTCTGGCGTGACCCAGGAGATGGTAGCGCAAGCGCGCGATAGCTTTCCAAGTTAAACGTGCTGGATTTCCTATCGAAGATCATGTTATCCGAAATCGGGTCAACTCACAAATCCAATACGCGCAAAAGTATGCCGAGTTTGCTGCTTGCCAATTTATGGGAATGGACATAGAAAGATGGGAGAACTTGGGGTACTCGGAAGAACTTATGGCAGACGTGGTTGCGTTCTGGGAATTGAATGGGCTGGTCGCAGTCAATCAACAGGACGCTAAGAATCGCAAAGAGTTAACAATGAGTAAGAAAAGGAGATAGCCATGGTTGAAGAAAGAGTTTTGATCGAAGTAGAGAACAAGCCGATTATTTACCCGTTGAAGCGAATGCTCTATAGTCGCAAAGTGTTGGTCGCGTTGTTAGCTTTGGTGATAGCCCTGCTTGGCGAATTCGGACTCCCGTCAGAAATAGTTAGCAGCTTTAATAATATGGCGTTGGCGATAATTGCTAGTTGGACAGCCAAAGATGTTGCCACTAACTTTGCGAACGGCAAGAACGGGAAATAGTTAGACGGTCTGGTTAGAACAGTATGGCAGAAATCGAAGAAGTAGGCGTCGAAGCAGTAGTTAAGGGATTTCCTGAATTCCTTGCAAAATTGACCGCAATGAATAAAGCGATTGCCTCTACTGGTGTAGCAAGTGCTGCGTCAGCAACGGGAATAGGCATAGTTACCATTGCATTGGGAGCATTGATTGCTATTGTAGCGGTAGTAATTGTTGGGATAGGAGCAATTGTAGCCGCGTTTGGCCTGCTCAGTTTAGGCTCTATATCTGTCGCGCGTTCGGTGGAATCCGCCTTTGCGGGGGTAGCCAAAACGACGAACGGTCTTACGGATGAATTTGGCAAGATGAATGAGGCGGGTAAAGAAGTTCTTGACCAATTCCGTCTACTTGCCAAAGAAATTCCGCTCTCATTAGAAGACCTGTTAAAGATCGGAGAGTTGGCAGGGCAGTTAGGCATTGCGAAAGAGGCTCTGGCGGGTTTTAGTGAGGTTGTGGCGGGTTTGGCTGTAGCCACCGATCTAACCATCGAAGAAGCCGCGTTAGGCCTAGCGCGACTGGCAAGTATTTATGGGGTAACGACAGAAGACATGATAGACAATACCGAACGACTCGGCTCGGCTATCACCTTCTTAGGTAACAACTTTGCTACAACCGAGCCTGCCATTCTCAACTTTGCCAAACGATTGGCTGGTATTGCCAAGCAGTTCGGTATTACTCAGGCAGAAGTGCTTGGATTTGGTGCTGCGATCACTGCGGCTGGTGTTGAGGCGCAACTAGGCAGCACGGCTATACAGAACGCACTGATCGCTATTGGTAAAGCCGTGGAAACAGGTAGTGACGAGTTGGACGAATTTGCGCGAGTGGCTGGTATGAGCGCGGAAGAATTTGCACAAGCCTGGGAGGACGATGCAGCTCAGGCGTTCATCGCGTTCATCGAGGGATTGGGCGAAGCGGGTGACGAAGCGTTTACTATTCTGGATGAAGTAGGGCTAAGTTCGGACAGAACAGTACGTGCGCTTATTCCATTGGCTGCCGCGGGCGATCTACTTGCTGATGCAATCGACGGTGCAAACCAAGCATTCGAAGATAATGTCTCACTCACGCGCGAAGTCACAATTCGATACGCCACTTTCGACTCGCACATGCAAGTATTAAAAAACACTGTTCGAGATATCGGATTAGAGATTGGGCTGTTATTGCTTCCCGCGCTGGGCGGACTATTAAAAATTGTAACTCCTATCATTGAAGCAATTGGTGAAGGGCTTGTACCAGCTTTTGAGAGCATATTTAACGCGATACGAGAAAGTCTGTTGCCTGCTATTGGTGAATTATTAGACGCGTTTGGATTTGATATTTCTACAGCTACCCTTACAGAAAGTATTGCTAATATCGGTGAAACGATTGCAGATGGGATTGAGGGTCTAGCAGAATTTCTTACAGTTATAGCAGATATAAAACTTGCATTCGATGAGGGTGGTATAGAATCTGTTCTAGAGTTTTTAGGAATTGACCCAGACGATGCACAAACATTTTTTGCTGTTGCGGCAGGAATTACGGCATTTGCTACCTCGTTATGGTTACTTCCGCCAGTTCTAGCCGCGTTAAAAGGTTTTTCTTTAACAAGCTTATTCGCTCCAGTTATTGCAGTAGGAACTGCACTCGGAGCTATAAGTCTTCCTGTGCTTGCATTGGCCGCTGCACTTGGAATCTTGGTTGGTGTGATGATTCAATTCGGTGAAGACGCTGTAACGAACTTCTTCTTATTGAAAGACCAAGTAATGGAGATTTTTAGTCTATTGGGGCCGTTTTTAGAAGGTGTATGGGATGATATAAAAACACAAACACTTGCTAAGATTTCAGAAATTGCACAAGATATAACAGAATGGCTGAATGGAATATTAGAGAGCTTTGGTATTACAGAAGAAATAAAAGAACGATGGAGGCAGATTTGGGTGGATGTAAAGAGAATCGCAGTCGAACTATGGGAAAGGATAAAAGAATTTCTTGTAAGTGAGTGGGAGGGGTTGGTTGAGCAAGTAGAAACATTTCTTTCACCGATTATTGAAACCATTAGCCAGATTTGGGAAGACGTTAAAACTGCGGTGGGGGAAAAGTGGGAAGAAATCAAAGGCGCAATTGAAGAGAAAGTAGTAGAAATTGGTGTAGCGATAGGCTTATGGGTTTTAGATTGGGTGGAGATAATTAAAGAAACTGGAGCAAAGTGGATTGAGGCTGGCAAACAAATGATGGATGGTATATTACAAGGACTGCAAGACAATGTAAAAAGCGTAATAAACTTTATTACTGACTTAGCGGAAGGGATAATTGATGCTATTTTATCTGTGTTCAACATGAGTTCGCCATCTAAAGTGTTTGCAGATATAGGTGCTAATTTGATGCTGGGATTAGCAGAAGGCATTGCCCAAGATGCAGACTTACCACAGATTGCACTTGACGCAGCCGCCGCTCAAATAATGAATGCAGGTGATGGTATTGCAAATCCGAACGGCGCTGGTGGCAATACGGATAACAGCCATACCACTACTGTCAACGCCAACTACAGTGATCTACAGACTCCAAATTCAATCGTGTCTGATTTGGCACTAATAGCAATGCTAGAGGGAGCGAGCTAATGCCGGCTATTCCGTTCCAGCTTAGACCGCTAGAGTTTGATGTCTATATTTCGCCCGATGACCAGACCTATCGCTTCAACAATGCGACTGACCAATTCGTCATTGCGGGCGTTAGTGGGACTGGAATGCCTCCGATTACCTATCGCACTCAGCGCGGCCCATTCCAGCACGGCGTAACCCCGCTAGGCTTCATACTAGAGCCTAGATTAATACAACTTCTACACCGAAGAAACGCGACCAGTCGCGCGAACTACTGGGCTGCACGTCAGGATATTCTAAATCTGCTTCGACCCAATCGACAAGCAACAGCAGATTTGGAGTTAGGCGTATTGCGCAAAATTCATGAGCCTAGCCGCGTGACGCGAGACATTTCTGTCTTTATACAAGCAGGCCCAGAGTTTGTAGCTACCCAGCAAGGACGATGGGACGAATTCGGCTTCACAGAAGCCATTCAATTCATTGCGCATGATCCAACGTTCTTTGACCCAGCCAAGGTACAAGTCGATTTGACGCTCGACGCTAGTGCCGAGGACATCGAGTTCGCGTTTGACTTTCCGTTCACGTTTTTATCGAGCGCGTTAGGCGAGACAGATATAATCAACTACGTCGGCACATGGGATAGTTTTCCAACCATTCTGTTTATCGGGCCAATGCGTAATCCCATCGTTCGCAATTTGACGACTGGCGAGAAGATAGCGCTTACCACTATAATAGGCGCGGGTAGAACCGTGACGGTTTCGTTGCAGTATGGAAATAAGACCGTGGTGGACGACCTTGGTACGAACTTGATAGGTTCGGTGACGACAGATAGCGATCTGGCTACATTCCATCTCGCACCTGCGCCCGAAGCCCCACTTGGCGTAAATTCGATAGGTGTAGCGGCATCTAGTCTAACCGCTGCATCTAGAATAACAATAGAATATTTCACTAGGTATATAGGAATTTAATTATGACTGAAACTAGTTGGTTTTGGGGAGGCACAAGCCCTGGCGATGCAACCGATGCACCGTACGACGATGATGAAATGAGCGATGTGTTTCGCAAGCTATTTCAAGAAAATCGCACTAGCCAGGGAGTGATCGAAGATTACGAGAGCGAACTCGCTGTAAGCAATCCAGCGGGGAATGATATTCGGGTTGCACCTGGCGCGGCTCTAGTCGACGGCAAGTTCTATGAGAACGATGCTAATGACGATACTACGATTGCTACGCCTGGAGTATCGACCAGGATAGATAGAGTTGTGCTTCGGAAGAGCTGGGCGGCGCAGACCGTTCGGATTGCAATCCTGACTGGCGTTGAGGGTGGTGGTGTCCCTGCCTTGACACAGACCGACGGAGTAACGTGGGAGATACCACTCGCCCAAGTCAGCATTACTGTCGCGCCTGCCATTACTATTACGGACGAACGGGTGAATGCTCGTACGCCACTTTCTCCATCGTCTTCGTCGGCATTGTCTGTGATTGAAACTATTGTGGCTGATGGAGCAGGTTCAACGATAGATTTCCAGAGTATCCCCGATACATTTCAGCACCTATTCATTCTTGGTGCTGGCGCAATGGCAGGTGCAATTCTTGAGGCTAATCTAGAGGTTCGTTTCAATAACGACTCTGGCGGGAACTACAACGAGCAAGATGCAGGTGGTGATAACGCTAGTGCCGTTGCTGCCGCTGCCGCTGCTGCAAACGAGATACTTATGGGACAGATAAAAGCCGCCAGTGGTAGTGCCAATCATGCCAGCCAATTTCAGGCTTATATTGCAAACTATAAAGACACGACGTTTTTCAAGACTATTATGGGGCAGTCGGGACACATTCCTAACAGCACGGTAGCCAATTTTGCGGTACGACACGCGGCTGGAATATGGTTAGATGCATCTGCCATTACGCGAGTAACCCTATTGTCAACGACAGGAAGTTCTGGCAACTTTGTATCTGGGTCTACCTATACTCTCTATGGATTGGGTACATAATGACTGAAACTAGTTTTTATTGGAATGGTCTAGTTACAGGAGATGCTTCTCTCGCGCCATATTCACACAATGTCTGGAATAGATTATGGCAGATAATGTTTTCACGCGCTGACAACGAAGGCGTATTGAATAACATCGATGACGAATTAGTAGTATCAGGGACATCTGTAGCAGTCAGCGTGGCAAGTGGAAAGGCCTTAGTTGATGGGTCACTCTATCAAAGCAGCGCGGCGGTTAGCATTGCGATCCCTACACCTGTGACCGACCCAAGAATTGATCGAGTTGTAGTTCGGAAGGACTGGCCGTCGCAGACTATCCGTGTCGCGCGAGTAGCTGGTACAGAAAATGTTAGCCCGACTGCACCTGCCTTAACTCAAACCGATCTAAGCGTTTGGGAAATTCCATTAGCCCAAGCACTAATTACGATTGGTGGAGTAATTACGGTTACCGATGAGAGGGAAGACGCCCGTACAAGACTGGCTTTAGCAAGTGCAGGAATTTCTGTTATAGAAACATTCACCGCGACAGGCTCAGAAACCGAGATAGACTTTCAAAACATTCCTTCCACTTTTCAGCACCTAATGATCCAGGGCAACATTTTGTCTAGTTCGGCAGGTCTTGGCGCAAGCACGTTTAGAATAAATGGCGATACAAGTATAGCAAATTACAATCGGCAGGTATTTGGTCGTTCAGGTGGCGGGGTCGTGGCAGCCGCAAACGCGGGTGTGATTCTGCCTCCAATCGATACGCTTGGAAGTAACGCAGATTCAGCAGCGAGAAGTACACAAATAGAGTTTCATATACCTAACTATAAAGACACAACATTTTTCAAGGCAATCACACAGAAGGAAGAAACTAATCCAGCCAACATCGTTGCAGACTTAAATATTACGCTCGAACAAGTTCTATGGCTAAATACCGCCGCGATAAATAGAATTACAATTGTCCCAGATGGTGGGTCTACACTAGAATTGGGGACTGTAATCTCTCTATATGGAATAGACTAAAACGAGGAGACTCCTATGGCTTCAGGCGACCCAGTAGTACAAATATTTGAAAGAATGCCACCCGCGACTCTAGCAGCAACAATAGGCTATCGGACAGGTGGTTCAACCCCAAACGAAGAATTGATGTTTTATAACTTCGTAAATGGCTCTGTGACGCATCGAGATTATTATTGTCGATTAGTCGGTTATGATGGTGGTGGACTTACGTTGCATGGAGCAGTTATTGCTCCAACCGTGACATCTGGAACATTTATTATCGGTGCGGCTATCAGACGATTGGCCGACGATGCAGAAGATATTGATAGTTCGCATTCTTATCAATACAATGATGTCACTATTACCGTCGCAAGCATATCGGGTGAACCTAAATATTTCACAATAACATTTACAGACGGTGCAGACATGGATGATTTAGCCGATGGAGAATGGTTTATTTTGCGCATTCGTCGCAATGGTGGGTCTGCGGCAGAAGCGGCTCAATTGTTAAGTGGAATCTCTGGTTTAGAAACATAATATGGCACGAGCATTTGACGACGCATCTTCTCAATATCTAACGTTAGGCTCTGCTTTTATCACAGTAGAGCCTTTTACAATATCGACTTGGTTTAATAGTGACGACGCTAACAAATTGCAGTGTATGATTTCGCTAGGGGCCAATCTTGCAGAAGGGCAGTGGGCATTAAGAATACAAAATGCGGCGGGAAGCAATGTTGTAGAAGCTATAAAACAACAAGACAATCCATTTGGTTTTTTTGATGTTGCAGCTTCATCCGCAGGATTTACTGCGAATACTTGGGAGCACGCCGCAGGCATATTTGCATCAGATACAGATAGACGAGCATATCTCAACGGAGGAAATAAGGGAACAAACGCAACATCTTTAACTGACCCCACCGCGGCCTTTTTCTCAATCGGGGCATTACGAATATCGTCAGTAATAGAGCACTATTCGGGGAGTTTAGCTGAAGTAGGTATTTGGGATGTTGCACTAACAGATAACGAAGTTGCGATGTTGGGACTAGGACTCTCACCACTGTTTGTGCGCCCTGAAAGTCTAGTCAGGTATTGGCCTTTAATTCGGGATAACGATACAGATTGGATGGTAGGGACGGTGATGACTCCAACCAATGCACCCACCATAGCAGATCATCCACCGCAAGTAGTTTATCCAACTGTTCCGATACTTCCGTTTGAAATCTTTGTCCCACCTCCACCGCCACCAATTCCTATAGTTCTAAGCGCGCCAGTTTTATCAACACCAGGGTTTTCAGATTACAAGGTGAGGGTGAAAGACCAATCGGGCATATTAGTTGCCGAACTCGATTCTTGGCGGTCTTTATCATTCTCGCACATTATCAATTCGCCAGGGGCTTGCAGGCTAGAGATTGACGCCACCGATCCGCGCGCCGCGTTGTTCGAATTGGATGGGCAGATCGAGGTATGGCGACGCAATCAAGACGTTGGTCTGGATTGGTATATCGAGTGGGAAGGATTTCACAGAACTCAGAACGACTTGGTGCAACAAAACGACAACGAAAGCTTTGTCAGTTATGCTTTAGGCTACCTTACCTTGTTAAACCGTAGACACATTATGTATTTTGCTGGCACTGCTCAAACTAGTAAGAACGGTGTTGGCGAGACGGTCATCAAAGAATTTGTAAATGAGAATGTAGGTTCTGCCGCACTATCTGCGAATGGCCGAATTGGGGGAGTAGACGCTAATATTGTGGGCTTAACGATTGAGGCCGATCTTGGCAATGGATCG
>SDBV01003137.1_pt1 | contig 24601 bp, 12 predicted proteins | sample 2277081 | NCBI WGS metagenome assembly SDBV01 (sample SAMN10402039, study PRJNA504765) | marine sediment metagenome | isolation source: marine sediment core GS10_PC15, 223 cmbsf | place: Arctic Ocean: Southern Knipovich Ridge | collected 2010 | reverse complement strand
GGTAATCCGTCAGCATCCGCCTCACAGCATCGTCGCGAGCCTCCAGATCACCGGTAAACTCCTTCTTCTCCCCTGCCCCAACACTGCCGAAACTCAAAGCAAGGCTGCCGCCGAAAAGCACATAGCCGTTGGCGATCACCTCCTCCGACAGGTTGTTGATGTTCACGATCGCCCTGTTACCGCTTCGCAACACTTCGGCCTCAAAGGGCATTGTCTCAATCGGCGATTCGCTCAGCAGGCATTGCATTGTCCATATATTGATGGGAAGCGAACTCGGCAGGTTTGAGCCGTCATGCTGAACGCAATATATGTTTCTCGTGGCGCCGGGGCGCCTGTAGGCATAAATCTGTCTCTCCATCGGCGTGATGCCCGAAAACCATTGATTGTCCGCCAGCCCCTCCAGCCTGTAGTTGCGGCTGGACGGCGCAAACAGTCCCGAATGTGCAGTCGACCATGCGCAATCGCTGCCGTCGATTCCATCGCTGACCGAAACGACCCGCATCTGCATGTTGCCCCCGCGAAGGGCCTGAACACCGTAATATGCACCAACCGTGAACAATATGATCCACACACTGGAGGTAACCCACGTAAGAGGCAGACATCCTCTCCGTTTGAGCACTATGTAGTCCACAGGTCCCAACAGTATCGCCAGAAGCGTCAGGATGCCAATCACCCAGCCGATGCTCAGGGGCCTCATCTCTGCGATATTGTACAGATAATCTATGACCCCGTTGCTGGCCGCCTGGGCGGGACCTATTTCATGTCTCTGCCCCCTGTTGTAGTTCGACCGGTTCTGTTCGGCGCCCTCATTTGCTGCCAGGGCGATCCTCCGCATCGTGGACAATCGCCCCATGGAACCCGTCATGTTGGGCTCCCTCCGACGTGACGATCCACTGACCTCGGCGGCGGTCAACGAATCACCAAGAACCTCCGCCAATCGACCCACCCAGAACTCGCTCGATTTACGCCTCTGGCTGTCGCTCAGAGCAGCCGGATCAAAACCCAGCACCGCGACACGACCGAACCCAACACATCCCACAGCAAACAGGCAAAGATCGTCAACATGCCTGTCGACCCTGTATATGCGGGCGTCCGGCCTCGCCGAGAGGGACCGACACACAACTTCCTCTTGTTCGCTCGCATCCAGACCCCAGCCATTGAGAGTCTCCCGGCCGAGTCTGACCTGCCTTGCCTCCCCTATCTCAAAGGGCAACAGCCTGGCAATCGGATTCTCTGCGGTCAGAGGATTGCTGCCAAGCACAACCAGCAGCCTCCCACCGTTTGAAACCCATTGGGCGATGGCATTGGACTGTTGCGGCCTGAGAGTATTGTAGTCGAGGTCATAGAGAATCAACAAATCAAGGCACGCATATCCCGTCCAGTCCCACGGCGCCATTCGCGGCACCTTGTCCTTGACATACACCTTCCCCCGTCCCTTTTGAGTCTTGCACACGGCATCCTCCGAAAGCCGCAGGAGACCGAATCTCCTTGCCCCCACAAGCCCGATGAGCAGGTCCTGATGCTCGGCCGCCGTCATCACTCTCCTCGTTTCCGAAAAGTCCCACAGATCGAAATCGTTGTACCACACCGTCTTGCCCCGGCGGTCCGCAATCCGCACTGTGCAGTGGTCCGCCGCAAACGCAAACTTCGTGACAAGGGGCAGATGCAAGGGGATATCCGGAGTAAGCACAAAAGCATGACTGACATTCAACGTGTTGAGCCCATCCTGCTGTGCACTGATCGAGACAGTACCCTCGAAAGGCTCTGTCAGACTGCTGCTTATGCCGATCTCGACAGGGGTCCATTCCATCGGACGATAGCACCTGTCCCACCCGAAAAAAGCGTCAACATTGAAAGGCGATTCCTTCGCATGGCCCGCGCCACCAATGAAGACGACCCACGCTGCACACAGAATCAGGACTTTTCGATACATTTGCCGTCCCCGCTCTATTAAATATTATGCATTAAATCCGGACCTTGGAATTATATATCACCCACTCCACGCACGCAACGATTAAAACAAAAACCACCAGAAACGGCCACAGAGGCACATTCGGGCGACTTGTGCGTTTGCTCTGTGCCTCAACAGTTTGTCCCGAAACAACAATCTCAGGCGCAGGGGCGATATCGCTTTCCTTCGAATCGAGCAGATTAGCCGAGAAGAATCTCACCGGCTCATCGGCGATCTCCAGACCGTACACCCCTGCACGTTCGATACCGGGAAAACGCAAAACGCCGCTGGAATTGGCTGCAACCTTTCCCTCCAAAATGCCCGGCCCGGTCACAAGAGCTTCCACCTGCGGTTTGAGCCCGTCGATAATGATCGGCTCACCCACTTTCAGATTGCCTGTCCGGCTCTCGCCGAACTGGACCCCAAGAAAGCTCGTCGCGTTATAGCAGAACATGACAAAGCCCGGCTCAAACGGCCAGTTGCTCTGCAAAACATCAAAGCCGACCAGCAGAAACACACTCCCCTTTCGCCGCAGCATACCGATTGCCACCGAATCGTTGAACTCGGCCAGAACATCGCCGTCCCGCGGCAGGGTCATCTTGTAGCATTTAGCGACAAACAGGTTGGTCAGATTCACATATTTCATGACCGCATGACTCTGTCGCCAGTCCATGATGAAGCGGTTCTCCAACTGATCGCCAACCGGCACATCAATCCCGTCGGGCGGTGGACCGAACACAAGGTACCGACATTTCGGAAACTCACCAGGCGCATGGTTGTCTAACACAATGATGTCGTAAGGCTGCTCGGCGGTCATTGCCGAATGGTCCATCGCATCGAACTGCTCCGGCGAGCAGGTTTCCAGACGCCAGATGGGACACGCACTCAACGCCGACTCGAGCACGGCATTGCCCCGCGTAACAATAAGAACCGTCAACTTCCTGGGAGGCGACAGTACAGCCCATGCGCAGTCGTCGGCTTCCAGATTATCGCTCTCCAACAGTCGCAATTCGACAATCCCTCCACCCGAATGAACCAGGTCAAAACCCACCGATACAGTCGCAGCAAGCGCAGTTGCATCGGTCGCTGCGGGCTTTGCCGCCGGCAGAGTGATTGACTTTATCGATCGCACATCACCGTTGAGGCTCAGTTGCAGATCACACGTCTTCTGCCGGTCATAATAGTTCGTGACAGTCGCAAAGACCTCCACCTTGTCGGGATCCTGATAAGACCTCCGGGCCTGCATCGCTGTTATCCCCATATTGTCACGGGATTCGCCGATAAGGTTAAAGACCACCTCTTCCGGCGCAATTACTATCTCCTCGAGATCGCCTATCCTGCCGTCGCTGAACAAAACCAGCTTTGCGGGAGTTTCCGCACTGCGGTTATTCATCTCCGTACCCGGCGACTGCGCAAACGCACGACCGACCGTCACCGCCTCACCGAGCCTCGACCCGCCGTCGGACGGCTTTATTGCATCGATGGCCGACAAAAGCTGCCTCTTATCCGAAGTGAAATTGCACATCACCTTGGCGTGGTCATTGAAAGCGACCACCATCACCTGGTCCGAATCGTCCCTCAGCGAAAACAGCGTCTTGCCGCGCAGCGACCGGACGAATTCGGACGCCTGTTTCTTCGCCTCCGCCAGCCGGCTCGGCTCGACATCGGTCGCATTCATGCTCGCCGACCGATCGACCAAAAGAACAAAACGATTCCCCGGACCCGTTATCAAGGGCAACACCGGACCCGCTAAAGCCAACAACAGCGCTATCAGCATGAGCATCTGCAGCAACAGCAGAATATTCCGCCTGATTCTCTGAAACGGCGCGTTTACCTGCAAATCCTGCACCGCACGCTTCCACAGAAACGTGCTCGATATAACCTGCTCTCGCCGCTTCAGCTTGAGAAAGTACAGCAACAGCAACAGCGGCACGGCAACTGCCGCGGCAAAAAAAGCTGTCAATGGGCTAAGCCATTCCATAATGTACTTCCTCTAAAACAGTTACCGAAGCAGGCGTATCTTTCGCAGATAATTCAGCACAAGCGATTCGACGGAATCGGCCGTATTTGCAAGGGCATAAGTCCCGCCCCGATGCGTACAGAAATCCTTCAATTCATTGCAATACGCCGTCAGATTACGTTTATAATACCCAAGCAGCGCCGAACTCACGGTGATTTCGGAAGTATCGGCGTCTTCGATATCCACCAGCTTGAGATCGCCCGTCAGGTCGGGCTCCAGTTCCTGCCGGCTCAGAATCTGGATTACGTAAAGATCATAGTTGCGCCCGATCAGGCGACGAAGCGCGCTGTCAAAGCCCTCCTTGAATAAGAAATCCGACAGGATGATCATTATGCCCACACCGGTTCGGCTCGCGGCAATCTCGCGACACGAGTTTTCGAAATCCGACTCCCCCTCACATTGCGTATTCAGCAGCAGTTGGGCCAATTGCGACAGATAATTGCGCCCCCGCATGTTGGCAATCTGCCCTTTTATCCCGTTGCCGAAGGTACTGACCGTCACACGGCTGTTGTTGACAAGCCCGATATATCCCAGCGCCGCCGTAAGCTTCCTGGCGAACAACTCCTTGGCCGGATCCCCAAGACTCATCGACAAGCTGCAGTCCATCGCTATGTGCACGGTAAGGTCAAGCTCTTCGAGAAACAGCTTCAAGAACAACTTCTCCAGCCTCGCGAAGATATTCCAGTCTACAAAACGAAGGTCGTCGCCGGCGACGTAAGGTCTGTGGTCGGCAAACTCCACACTCTGTCCGCGACGTTTGGAACGACGTTCGCCCTGAAGCTTGCCGTGCAGAATCCTCCGGCTGACAAGATCAAGGCTGTCCAGGCGCGCCATGAAATCCGGATCGAGAAGCTCCGTCAACCGCCTTTTGGAACGTATTGATTTTTCCGTCTGGTCCATAGCCTGACTCATATTATCCACCTGTGCCCCTTACGGCACATTTGCATCCTGCTCCATCGTTTTGGGCGTAATCTCGAGTATTCGAGCCAGCACATCATCGTTTTGCACCCCCTCGGCCTGGCCCTCGAAGTTCAGGAGCAGTCGATGCCGCAGCGCCGGCAAAAACGACGCCGAGATATCCGCAAAACTGACATGGTAACGCTCATCCAGCATCGCCCGGACCTTACCGGCAAGAACAAGCGACTGAACGGCGCGAGGCGAAGCACCGAAACGAACATACCTGTTCGTAATGTCCGTCGCAAATTCACCTCCCGGGTGCGTCGTCAGAACCAGCCGAATGGCGTAATCCTGCACATGGTCGGCGATGGCAACGCGTCTGACCAGTTTGCGCGCCGCTATAATCTGCTCCGTGCCCATCACCGCCTCGGCTTGCGGCTCCGTCTCCCTGGTCGTGCGGTCAAGTATCGTCTTCAATTCGGCACGGTTACTGTAATTGACCACCAGTTTGAAGAAGAACCGGTCAAGCTGGGCTTCCGGCAGTGGATACGTCCCTTCCTGCTCGATCGGGTTCTGAGTGGCAAGCACAATAAACGGCTCCGGCAGTTTGTGCAGTTCCCCTCCGCTGGTCACAGAATGCTCCTGCATCGCCTCGAGCATTGCAGACTGCGTCTTTGGCGTAGCGCGGTTGATTTCATCGGCAAGCACGATCTGCGCGAAGATGGGACCATGCTGAAATCGAAACTCCCGCCGCCCCGTCGACTTGTCCTCCATCAGGATATTCGTCCCGATGATATCGGCAGGCATCAGATCGGGCGTAAATTGAATCCGACGAAACTGAAGAGAAAGCGCCGAACTCAGCGTCCGCACAAGCAGTGTCTTGCCGAGACCGGGCACACCCTCTAACAGTACATGGCCGCCGCAGAACAGGCAGATAAGTACATTATCGACAATCTCCGTATGACCGACGATGACCTTGCCGACCTCTCCCCGCAGTTCATCGAACATTCGGCGAAACTGGCGGCATTGTTCCTGGACCTCTTTTTCCGACTTTGACATTTATGGCATCTCCTACTAAACTATTCGTTTTTCTGTGAGTCTTTATCCTGACGTTCTTCGGCGGCCTTTCGTTTGGCCCTGAGCAACTGCTGGATATGCGACTGCTCCTCAGTCGTGGGCTTTTTCGGCTGGGCCGGCTTCTCCGTCGGTTTGGCGCCCGCGGCAGGCATTTTCCGAGGCGCTTTGGCGACCGGCAAATCACGAGCCTCCGCGTCGACGGCTTCATATCTCTTCGAACGGCTCTTGAACTTCTCCTGCACCTTCTTCCGTCTCAGCCGAAGCTGATTCAGCATCTGTTCGCGTTGCTGGGGACCTCGCCGCTTGCGTCCGCGCGACAGCGCCCGCCCAATCGCCTTGAAGTCAATCGCTACTCGCCGCACCGCAACATCGAGCAGAAAGAACAACAGCCATGCAAACATCAGCGGCCGCGTCAAAGGCAACTGCGTCTGCGGAAATTTCACTCCACTGCGATCAAACAGATTCGCCCCCGCAGCATCGGAGGTTAACACACGCCCCGACGTAATGGAACTGACCTCCTCCAGCAGCGGCGTATTGTCCGAAAGGTCCCGATACTCCGGGGCAAACGGCACCGTCACCGGCACCTGCATGACATGAGTCTTCGTATCATCGCCCACTTTCCTGTATCGCAGATTCAAAACGTGACTGCCCGCTGAAGACGCCTGAAACCTGCCCTGAAACTGTCCCGGACCGGTTTGCTCCAAAGCCACCGTACTCGTTGAAACATCGGGAGCGATCATCTGGGCCTCGATATGCACCAATTGCACGGATTTGCCGCCCACATCGACCGCTTCGACATTGATCGTCACCTCACGGCCGTCGACATCGGCAAACACTTCGCAATCGTAAGATTCACCCGGCTTTGCCGCCCACCGGACGGTCTGCTCCCAGAAGCGCTCGAAACCGCTCCATTGAATCCACGCGCCCGCCCATTGGCTGTCTACGGAACTGGTAAACGCCACACATCTGCCCAATCCCGCCTGGCACGTTGCCATAATCGGGTCGTCTTTGGCGTTCTTGATGATAACCTGGGACAGACCGCTTTTCGCCCCCGTCAACACATAGCCGTCGAGATTGGGCAAAACTGTGCTGAGTCCCCGAACAATCTCACTGAGACCGTAGCTTATCTGCGGCGTAAACGTCTCCTCCACGATCAGGTTGCGACGAACAACCTGCGCTTCCTTGACAAATATCTTCGGCAGTTGCGAGGGGTCCTGCACGTTATAGAACCTTCCGTCTGTAAGCTGAGCTATACGCAGCAGACTGTCAACATCCGCCGGCGAATGCGGATTAATCGCCACACCCGTACAGGTTATCTTGGCATCCTTCATCTTACTCAGCAATTGGTCCGTCGGTCCCTGCGGATCGCCGTCGCTGATAATTATCACATGCTTTTGCCCGGCATCGCAGGCTGCCAGTTTGTCGTAAGCAGCCTGCAGATGCCTGCCCATATCCGGCATGTCGCCCATCTGCATCTGCCTGATTGCAGAAATCACCCCACTCTTGTCGCCCGCCTCACTCAGAGGATATACCCAGTCCGACCCCCCCTGCCAGGCATACGCCAGGATCCCCACAAGGTCCTTCCTGCTGAGCGTTTTTGCCGCCGCCATAGCGATTCTTTTGCCCCAATAGTTGCCCTGCGGTATCTCACAGGCATGCATAATCAATACGAGCGCGCCCTTGGGCATCTGCTTTTTCTGCGGCGGGTCAAGATCGACCGGAAGTATTTCGGCTATCGGCGACCCTATCCACCCCCCCGCTCCGAAGGACTCCGGTCCACCCGTCATGATCAGCCCCCCGCCAAGGTCCGTCACATATCGCTTGAGCATTTCCTGCTGCTGATAAGTGAAACTGCTGCAGTCGGTATTGGCAAGGACAATCACATCGGTATCCATCAACATGGCCAGATTGTCCGGCAACTCAACAGCAGGACGGTATCGAACATCGATATCCGTAGCGCCAAGCGCCCGGTAAACCGACTTCGCCGAGGAATCATCCGAATCAACCACAAGAACGTGTCCCGGACCCGCAACAAATGTCATTGTTGCAGCATGGTTGTTTTGTGCAAGCCTGTCCCCGGTCGCATCATCCGGAATGAAAATGCCCTCGAAATTATGCATGCCCCTTGTACCGACCGGCAGCGAGATTGTCTTGACGTTTGTCCCCGGCTCAAGCTCGATCTGTGCGGCGATCTCATCGGTCTCAGGCACCAGGTCCACCGGCTTTCCATTCAGGTTCAGCAGCAGCCTGCCCGTGCATCTGTCCGTACTGCTGAGGATAAACCGCAGGGAAATAGTCTGTCCGCTTCTCGCTTTGGCAGGCGCAGCCAGCCTCCTGAATATCACCTCGTGCTCATAGTCATACCTAAGCGGCAAAACGTCGATCGGTATACCGCTGATTGCCGCAATTCGGGCCGATTCCTTCAAGTCCCCCGCTGTCTCGTTGCCGTCGCTTACCAGCAGTATCCTCGTCGCCGAATCAGGCGGAGCGATAGCTATCGCCATCTGAATACCGTCCGACAGTTTACTCTGCCGGCCCAACAGAGTCGTATTTCGCTCGCGAATCACCATCTCCGAAGAAGAAAGCTTGGATATGCTCGCCGCCTCGGCAACATCCACCACCCCAAGCCTGTCTGTCGCCCCTGAATCCTCCAAAGCCTCACGAAGATAAGCCAGCGCCGCATCATGGAGATTCTCCGGAACCGACTGGCTGCGGTCGATCACCGTGATCAACGTAAGCTCGTCGCTTTTCCGCGTCAGCATAAGCCGCGCCAGCAGAAGAACGAGAATCGAAATCACTACCGTCCGCAGAATGATCGCAAGCGTTCGCCGCACCGGACTAAGCGCCGTCAGATGCCTCCGACCCAGCCACACGACCGGTATGATCAAGGCAAATGCAGTCAACCACCATGGTCGCATGAAATAGAAACTATGGCCGCCGATCAGGGCAAATACCGGCAGCAGCCATGGTCGCGTAATAGAGCAGATGATGTAATTATGAATCATAGCCGCCACACCTGGATTCGATTGTTACCCGCATCAACCACAAACACCCGGCCCCGATCGTCGACCGCGACACCCCATGGATAAGCCAACTGACCCGGATCGCGCCCGGCGAGACCATATATCCCAAGACTCTCTCCATCGGCGCCGAACAATTGTAAACGGTTGTTTCCGAATTCGCAAACGATTAAATTCCCGTTCGGCATCAGCGCCAGATCGTACGGATATCGAAGTTGCCCCTTCCCGCCGCCCACCGTGCCCATATATTCGATCAATTCACCCTCGAGGCTGTAAACCGCGATACGATGATTGCAGGCGTCGGCTGCATAAAGGCGCCCGCGCTCGCCGTCAACGCACAGTGCCGATGGACGCGACACCTCGCCTGCGCCCGAGCCCCACGATCCAAAACTGTAAAGAAATTCACCGTCGGCATTGAAGACACTTATTCGGTCGTTGCCCCCATACTCACTGACAAAAATCTTCGCATCGTCGCCTTCTCCCGCAAACGCGATGTCGGTCGGATAAATGAAACATCCATCCCCTCTGCCAAACTCGCCAAACTGTTTTACTATCTCTCCATCGGCGTTAAAAACAACCACCCGATGATAGTGCGTATCGGCCACATACAGATTCCCCCCGGGCCCAAGACTGATCCCCGTGGGCTTGCCCGCCTCAATCGAAGGCATGCGAAATCCTGAAACAAATTCACCTTTCGAATTGAAACGCTGAATCCTCCCCGTCTTGTCGGCCACAACAACACTGCTATCCGAGCCAATGTCGATCGCACGGGGATACACAAACTCTCCGTTGCCCCGCCCCGTTCGCCCGAAAATATCAAGCACCTTAGGCTTACGCGCCTCGCCGGGTTTGTCCCGACAGCCGCCCATACCGACCGCCAAAGCCGCCGCTAATATCAAAACCGCCGCTCGACGCATCTTTGTCACCCGCAAAAGCAAAACCACCACACCTGACAATACAATGAAGGCGGATATCAATATCACACACGATGCGATCACCTGCTGATCGCGGGCATAATGCATCTGGTTGAGTAAACGCTGGGCAAAATTCCCCACACCCGCCGGCAGCAGCACCATAGTCGCCGACAATTCCGTCAGACTGAACATGATCATCAGCAGAAAACACCCCACAGATGTCATCCACGTCTGCGGCCACTGCACATGGCGGAAAACCTCAAAACCGGACGCACCGTCAACCTTCGCCATCTCACAAAGCTGTCTCTGCCGGGACGACGCCGTCAAAAGCTGAAAAATCAATGCCACACCCGCCAACCGCACCGCATGGCCCAGAGAAACGACAAACCAGCTCTGCGAAACCACACGCCCGACGCCGCAGGATGTAAGCATCTTCATTGCTGCCACCGCCATCAGCGAAGCAGGACTCAACATCGCAAGAAAAACACTCGCGCGCACCGCCGTCGCCAGGAAACGACCGCGCCCGGTCCGTCCCCGCAGAGACATCGCCCCCAATGCAATCAAGTGCGCCAACAAAGCCGCAACCGCAGCGATGGCCAGTGAATACAGCAGTTCGTCGAGATGCAGTTTAATAAATTGCTCAAACGCCTGCGCGCCCCTGACATTACAGACAAGTATCGCCACCGGAACGCCGACCGAAACTCCGCAAAGCAATAGCAGCATGACAACCGCCCATCGGCCGCATTCGCCCCGGTCCGGGCCCGTCGAATCAGCAGCCAACTCCCATTCCTGCGACCTGGTCCCGAGAAGAACCGCGACTATCAACGCCACCGCCATGACAGGCCCTGCGATAATCGCAGGATACGCCTGGGTCCCTGTCATTTCATACAGCACCGCAAGCTCCGTCCCGATCGTCTGCATCCCGGCAAGATGAAACGCGCCAAACTCCGAAAGCGACAACACAAAACACACACCGAACGCCAACAGCAAAGGCCTCTTTAGCAACGGAAATGTCACCCGCCGAAAAACCTGCCAACGACCCGCTTCAAGCGCTGCACTGTCGAAAATCCGGCGATCCATATTGCGCCACCCCTGCGCGATAACCAGCGCCGCAAGCGGCCAATACCACAGGATCAAAGTGCCCGACGAAATACTCGCCCACACAAAGCGACCTAACGCCCCCCCCGCCGCAAGTCGACGCCCGATTTCAGTCGCAGGATTGAAAAGCAGCGTCCACGCATAGTAAAGCACATAGCGAGGCAGCACCAGCCCGGACAGAATCAGCAGAAGGAGAAGATACGGACACTTGCTCGAACCGCCGAGCAGCCGACCCGGAACATATCCGATCACAACCGCCAGACACCCGATGAGCCCCGACAGTCCAAACGTCCGAAGCGTCAACCCCAGAACATGCCGCATCCAGAGCCCCTCAACGGGACGAATCATCAGCACCATGACCGCCGCAAGCGGCGCCAGTATCACCGCCACCCAAAGTAACAGACAAAACACCCTGAAAAACCGCCCGGTAATCACATCGCCCCTCAACGAAGTATCTCCCTGGCCGTCCGAATCGCCGACGCCATCTTCCCAGCGACCTCCGCATAATCGACATCCAGCGGCCTGGCAACAGAATAGGCCTTGTACTTCTCCGCAAGACGCCGATTCACAGGGTAGTTATGAGAGTCGCTTTCAACCAGCATCTCCTCCAAACGCTCGCTCAACAGAAATTCCATCAGCACCTTAGCCTGCTCCGGGTTCGGTCCCCCCTTGATTACAGCGGCCGTATTAGGTATCACAAGCGGACCGTCCCCGCCCTGATCGAGATAGTTCATCTTTATGGGCCACCCGTTTCGCTGAGCCGCATAAACATCGTCGGTATCCGTAAAGCAGATGTCGGCCTGTCCCGCGGCAATCATCCTCACCGCCATGCTGTTGCCGTCAACAAGCCTGATTTCATTGTCCTTAAGCCCACGGAGAATCTTTGCCGCCCCTTCCTCACCGTAATGAACAAACCAGCTCGATACATCCCCGCTGGTCGTGCCAAATTCCGGCCTCGCCATCAGAATACGCCCTTTCCACTTACTGTCGAGCACTTCTTCCAGCGACTTGGGTGACTCCGCCTCCGACACTTTACTGGTATTGTAGGCGATGACTCTGACCCGAAGACCGAAGCCATACCATCGCCCCTCATCATCCGCCAGGGCATCGGGCCGGTTGGCGGCTTCTTCGCTCTCATAGCGCCCAAGCAATCCATCGTCCGCTAATCGGATCGTGTGAAAAATCTCGCTCGACCAGAAAACGTCGCATCCCGGTCCGGCCGATTCCGCTCTTATTTTCTCAACCAGCCCTCTGGTCTTGTTGGCCTCCCAGTCGTAGCGGGCCAACACCCTGATGCCGCTTAGCCTTTCAAACTCGGCAATGATCGGTTCGGCTATCGACTGATCCGCAGAGCAGTACAGAACTACTTCTTTCTTTTCCGGCGAGGGATCTCGTTTGCACGAACCGAAAACCACACAAAGGAAAACCCCCGCAACCGTCATAATGAGTGGCCGGACAGAAAAGTCCTTTTTCATTCCACAGTCCCTCAATAGATGATACCCCCACATCGTGCTGCTGCATCAAGAAAAGGCACTCGAATAATCCGATCATTCACCGCCCGCATCTTCAAGTTTGCCGAAGTACTTCCTCACCGATTCCTGGTATTTTCGCGGGATTTCGTTGTCACTTATAGCCTCGGCCACATTGTCGCGACTGGCCTGAATCACTTCCGAAAACTCCCGCTTCGCCTCGCCCCTGATCTGCTCGCCCTTGAAGTACCAACTCGCAACAGCAGGCCCATCCGCCGATTCATTCTTCACACGTGTGTTCTTCGTCAAGGTCTGTCCGCTGTCGTCGGAAGAAACCGCCCCGAAACCCTTGCCCGGCCCGCCCGTTCCCGAACCGTACTTGTCAGACAAACCCGCAGCAAAGGGCCCCTGCCCCCCCGGACCATCGCACATCCCCTCTCCGAGACACGCTATCGCCTTTCCAATCTCGTCAAGTGCCGCCTGAGAAAGTCGGGCATGCTCCTTAAACGACTCCAGCTTGGACAATTCATCCATCACCGCCGCAAGTTCATCGTCGCCCATACCCCCGGCCCCTGCACATGCCGCCATCGCCTCACCCAATGCCGAACACCGATTGGATGCCGAACGACACGCCTGCGCCTTCTTCAACAGCTCGGCGATCTTCGCTGCCGGCAAACCCTTCTTCTGCAACGCCTCCCGCAACTGTTTCGCATCAAGCTTGGCAAGCTCCTTGCCTAACCCCGCCTTTTCAAGCTCTTTTTCAAACTCCCTGTTCTGCTGCGCCAGACCATCGAGTTGTTTGGCCAGGTCCTCCAGTTGCTTGCTCAGCGCCTCCTTGTCGGCCTCAGAGAGCTTGCCTTCGGCCAACTGCTTCTGCAACTGCTCCATCACATCGGCCGCCTTTGAAAAATTCCCCTTGGCAAGCGCCAGACGAAGCTGCTGTGAAAAAGCATCCGGCGAACTGCGAAGCTGCTTGAGCATCTGCTCCATCAATTCAACCGAATCCGCCTGCGTCTCGATCTGCATCTTCTTGATATCGTCGGCAAGATCGCCCAATTTGCGTATCGCCTGACGTGTGATCTTCTCGGCGCCCAAACCTTCGGGCGCCTCGTCGATCTTCGCTAATTCGGCGCCTAATTGCGAATCACCCAATCCGTCCACCATCTGGCGGACCGCCGCAGTGTTCGTCTTGATCGTAGTCGTCGCATCCTCGATCTTCCGGGCGGCCTCCGACGCTTCCTCTTGCCTGCCGAGAAAACCCAGAAGATCTCTCTGCGGAATAAACGTCAGACCCAGCGCAAGTATCCACACGCCGACCACATAGAACCAGCACCGCGAAGGCCGAACAGGAAAATGCCGCGGCACACTCGCTCCCTCTACCGTTTGTCGTGTCTCCTCCTCCGCCGCACGTGCAAACGGATCTTCCGAATCACGCATGGCAAGCGTCGTACTGAATCGCTCATGCAGTTTCAATCGTTCGTCGATCAACAGGGCCACCTGCATCGCGCTGGGCTGCTTGAGAAACCACACCACAAAAACAACGCACATAATCACAAAGGCAAAGCCCCAGACCGTCCAGTAGCTAAACACCGTCAAAGCCAGCAGCCGCTCAACCAAGACCGCGCCGGCAACAACCACACCCGCAGCCGCCAATATCCGCCCCGCCATTTCCAGCAGAAGATTCATACTGCATTTAAGACGCGTCCTGCGAAGTTTTCTCTCGAGTTCCTTCAGCATTTTCGGTCTCCTCGTTCTAAGGACTTGTAAATAAATTACGTTCTATTTTGGCGTCATCGCTGCCGAAGCAATGCGTGGTCGGCGGGCTTAACGCCCGTCTTCTCCTTGTTGAATCCGATCCGGCTGGGCTCATACTTGCCCACGATATTCACGTTGCTCCTGGCCGGTATCTTACCCTCCATCTCCATGCCCCAGTAGCACGCATTAACCATCAGCCGACGAAACCCCTCACTCAAAAAATCAAACGAATGCCCCATCGTAGACGTAAACACCCGCGAGGTCTTTCCCTTCTCACCGGCATAGGTCTTGGTCCAGGCGACCGGCACAGGTTTCTTTTCTTTATTCGGCTTATCCGTCGGCTTCATCCCTTCCAGCACCACCCCCATAACAAGAGGCATGCAGCTGCCATGCAGCGTCGTGATACCGTAGACATCCGACTCACCCCAGATATCCTCGACACCCTTGACAATCGGATGACTCTCCATGCCTAATGCAACCACGCCTCGCGTGCTCTCCCGCTGATGGTGCCCGTAATGGTTGATCCACGTCTCACCCAGCACCTGGCGGCCGTATCCGCCCTTAAACTCCCTGTTATTGAAACTGTATTTGGCATACCGACTGTTCCTGTTCTTCCTGTAGTTAAAGGGATGCGTAGACGTCCGCAGCCCGATGATCGGCCTGCCCGAATTCGTGTAATCGATGATGCGCTTCATCTGCTCGTCCGGCAGTTCGCGAAACCTCAGGAAAAGCACCATCAAATCAGCACTGTCCAGCGCCTCCAATCCGGGAATATTATTCACCGTCTTAGGATCGATAACACCGGTCTCCTTGTTAATCGAAAACAGCACCGTACACTTGAACCCATGGTGCACCGCTAATATCTTCGCCATCATCGGCATCGACTCTTCCCCGCGATACTCCTCATCGCCCGTGACAAAAACAATATGCTTGCCCAGCCCCGGCCCCTTCTTGCCCTCATACACGACCCACGGCTTGTCCGCCCCAAACACCGATGCCGCACAACAAACCACTGCCATAATCAAAACCCGTGAATTCAAAATGTTCCTTGCATGCTTCACGTTCGTACCCTTCCTTTTCCTGACCATCTACGGCTTCACCTTGGCAATATAGCACATCGCCCACAAAAACACAAGCCCAAGGACGCACATGCAGCGATTCGGCAAGATACCACCCGAAGCGCAACTATTTAGAGGTCTTGGTATCAGTTCTTGTTCCCGAAGCAGAGGATTTGTCCGTTTTTCAGGGTCAGGATGGTCCGGCCTTTTCGATCGACCGCCATGCCCCATGACACCGGGCTTGCCGGCAACGGCTTGGTCCAGAGGGTCTCTCCATCGGTGATATTCACAGCGGCAAGCCGGGACTCGGTCGCTACGACGACGGCGTTCTTGCAGACGGCAACGGCAAGGCTTTTTGGGCAGTCGTACTGCCAGAGTGGTTTCACACCGCCGATGTTGAATTTGCCCCAGGCGGCGCGTAATTTCCCGGCGCGGTCCTCTGTTACGCGCGGGTAGCAGATCAGTTTGGTGCTGTTGACCCATGTGATATCGAGATCGGCGGTGCCTGCAAGCAGTGTCTTAGTGACCACAGTCTGGTCGTAGACGGGGTATTCGGGGTGTGCGTAATACGGGTTGCCGCAAGCGACGACGCCGTCGCCGATTTTATAGAGTTCCCGGCCGCGAGGCGCAAACGAACCGGGTACGTTATTGTCGGCGGTGTTGCCGACTTTGGCGGGGTCGTTGAGGCATCGGCCGGTGTTGATATCGTAGATTGCCGGCGACACAGCATTTCCACCGGCAAGGGCGAGCCGGCCGCCCAGCAGGAGCATATGACCCTGTACGCTGACGCCGCTTGCGGCCTCTTTGTTGAGGTGGCCGGAGGTGTTGTTCTGCCATTTAATCTTTCCGGTTGCAGAATCCAGCGCATAGACGTGTGTGCCGTCGTAGTTGACGATTCCCGCGGCAACGTAGGCAACGCCGTCTTCGACCAGCACCCCGCTTGCCGCAGGCCACGTCGACAAAAGGGTTCCATAGACGGGTATCTTTCGCTGGGCCGGTGCAGCGCGGAATCGCCAGAGTTGACCTCCGGCGCGGGCATCGAGGGCGTATACCCATCCATCGCCCGAGCCGACAAACGCCCTGCCGTCCGAGATGGTCGGCGGGACGCGGATGGCGCCGCCGGTATAGGCTTTCCAGCAGTCTTTGCCGGTGTCCGCCAGGACCGCGCGGACAATGCCGTCATCCCCGGCGGTGAAAACAAGACCGCCCGCAGTTGTCGGGGCGGTAAGGGTCAGATCATCTGATGGCGATGTCTGCCACAGCAGTTCGACACTATCCGGCACAACCGCCGAACTGGTTGCAGTACCTTCATTGTTGGCCCGGAATGTGGGCCAGTCGGCGGCAGAGGTCTCCAGCGAGACAGCCGGATTCGGGTTTGACCCCGTTTCAAGACGCCTCCTCGACCCTGCCGAGGCGGCGAAATCGAAGTCCCCTGCCGGCGCAAGCGCGGTCAGGCCGTAGAGCGTGAGATTGCAGTCACAGGTTGAGGGCCACCAGTAGAGCAGGCCGTTGGCGATAGTAACGCCGTCCTGGCACTGGGCCCGCATGGGCGAGATAAGATAGGGTTCGTTCACGGCGGTGTCCAGACGCACGGAACCCCCCGAGGCTCGGAAGAAGATGGAATCGAGTGCAGCGGTGGGTCGTGTACAGGCGCGTCGGCCGACGGTGATATTCTCGAGAATCTTGCCTGTCATCGGGTCGAACTTCAGGCTCAAGTGATCTTTATCGATCTGGCCGCTGATTCCGTAAACCGCATCCTCGCGGAGTATGAGCTGAAAATTGTTGTACGGATGCTCCCACAGAATATTGCCGTCCTTTGCCGACACGGCCAGCAGCTTGTTGACCTGCGGCCCGGCGAAGTACAGGGCTTTGTCGCTGCATTTGAGGTAGGCGGTTGTTCGCCAGTTGGTGCGCCAGTCCTGACGATTGGAATAGTCGCCCATCGCCTCGAAAATCGCACCGTCGGCCGACGGGCTTTTGCGCCATAAAACCTTGCCGTTTGTCGCGTCAAGACAGGTCAGATACGCACCGAAGCGGAACAGAAAGATCCTGTCGTTGTTCATGCACACCGCCCTGGTGTCTGCCGGTTCGTCCTCGCGGTAATGCCAGAGGACCTTTTGCGTTTTGGGATCCATTGCAAGTATGGTCCTGCCATATCCCCATGGGTTTTCCGGCTGGTTGAAGCCGGGCGACAGCGGGTTCCACGGCCAGCCGTGATGTGTGCGCTTTCCGATAATGATGGGGTCGGTCTTTTCCGGCTCGCCGACGACGGCATAGAGGAGACCGTTCTTTAGCCCCATCCATTTCCAGAACGTCCCGCCGACAACATCGACTGGCGCGGTGATTTCATATTTGAGATCGCCGGTCGCGGCATCGAGGACCTTGCATGACTTGTCATCGCCGACATATACGACATCCGGCGTTGCGATGATGGTGTTGCGATGAATCATGTACGTATCGGACAGTTTATGCTTCCACAGAATGGTTCCATTGTAGCCGTTGAAAGCCACGAGCGTGTTCAGCAGCGGCTCCTCCCGCACTTTGAATGCGATATGTCCGAATGCCTTGAAGATGCGTCCTGCCGAGGCGACGGCGATCTGCGGCAAGGGTCCGTAGCGGGGGTCGGCAAGAAACTGAGTCAGATAGGGCGCCTTGATGACCTGGTCTTCGGATTGTGGATTATTGTCCGGACCGTGATAGGGATGGCTCCAGTCGTCGATGCCCGCGGGCATGGGCTTGGTGATCTTCCCGCGGCGCCTGTAAGCGGAGCCTCCCGGCCGAAGGATGCGCAGTATCTCATCTTCGGCGACATCAGCACCACGACGTATAACCACGACATCGGCGGTGTTGTCGGCGAGGTGGATCCGGTCAAGCGAACCTTTCTCGATAAATATGCGCTTGCCGTAGAATCCGGCCCGATCGGCTGCCTCGCAGGCGGCCCGGACACCGTCGGCATCGGGCAGTTGAACATAGACCAGCAGTTCGGTCTCCTCTGCAAGCTGCAACGCCAGGCGGCATTCTGCATCGCCGGCGATAACACAAATACCCCGGTCAATACCGATTCTCTCGGCAATCGATCGGCGGCTTGACTGGCGGGCAGTTGCTGCACTTTGTGTCATCAAAATGACGACGATTGAACAGGCAACGATTGTGTGCAGGATTCTCCGGAACGATTTGTTTGAGTACATAGCAACTCTCCTTTGTCCCCCCGTTCTCTTTCAATTCCTTGTTAAGTTGCGTTCTATTTTACCATCACGCCGACACATTTCAAGCCCTAATTTGGCTGGCACGGCCGGTTTGGGGCAGCCCAATGGTATTTTGGGGTTCTATTTACGCGCTGAACCATGTATAATCGCATTGCGTAACATGAGAAACAGGATTTAGGCCGCAATGTGGCCCCCGGGGAAATGGAGCGACAATGGATAGAGTGCATAGATCGAGTTGGATTGTGCTTATGCTGGTGCTGCTGTCGGCACCGGCGGCGCAGGCGTGTCGATACAATATTCGCGATGTGGGGGCGGTTGATCTGGAGTACGATTCCTACTATCTCTTCGGATATTTTGACAAGCAGACGGCCGAGGAGGTTGTTTCGGAGTTCGAGGAGGTTGCCTCATTGAAGCTTGCCGATACCAACGTTCTGGGCGAGACGATTAACGTAGATGAAGACCTGGCACATCCGGCGATGGAAATTGCCAAAGAGCAGTCGATCGAGTCTTATCCGGCGGCGCTATTTGTGGGTCCCGACCGACGGTCGCGAGTGATTGAGATCGGAAAAACGGTCGAGACAGTAGCTGACAAATTAGGTGCGGCGATTGAACATCTGACCGTTTCACCCAAGCGGCTGGAGATTATGAAGGCGGCGGCAACAACCTACGGTGTGGTGCTTGTGATCGAAGGAAAAGACGACGACGCCAACGCCGCTGCGCGACAGGCGGCTAAAGCAGCGATCGAGACGATCACGGACAACATGGACTTTCTTCCCAAGGCCATCGAGAACCCACCGGTTATGATTACACTGAAGCCCAAGGCGTTCGACGCCGAAGAAGTGCTGCTGTGGATGTTGAACTTGAAGGGCGCCGAGATTACAAAGCCTCATGCGGCGATATTTTACGGTCGGGCGAGACAGATAGGTCCGGTCCTGAGGCCCGACGAAGTTACCGAAGATATCCTGACCAACATTCTTTCGCTGATCGGCGCCGACTGCGAATGCGGACTGGACCGCAGATGGATGGAGGGCCGGATGATCCCGGCGAAGTGGGACAAGAAGATGCGGGCGGCCCTCTCCGAGTCGTTAGGTTTCGATCCCGACAATCCGATGGTGAAAATGGAAATCAGCAGGATTCTGCGGCACGGCCCTTCTTCGCCGGGCGGGTTTGGAGATATGAGGTCATTCGGCGCATCGCCGTTCGGGTATCAGGAAATCGAAATAGAGTTTCAAGACGTCGATCCCAACTCACCAGGCGCAGATCCCGGCGTTATTGTCGATCCGATTGAGACAACGAACGTCGAACCGCAGGTTGATAAAGCAGCCGTCGCCGAAGCAACTGAAACGGCGGTGAGCAGCAGGGAACAGGAGACGGCAACGGTCGCCGGCGAGCGGGATAAGTCGTTTGCCATTGCTGTTGCGGTACTCTGCGTAATAGGTGCAGCGGTTGTCGCCGCAGGTGTGCTGATTTTTCGCAAGGCACGGAATTGATCTTATGGAAGGAGAAATACGTTGAGAGACAGGTGTATGCGCACACGTTGTTGTGAAGTTGTGTTTGTTCTGGTCTGGGTGACTTGTGCTTTGTGCGCCGCTGCCCTCGCCGAGGACTGGCCGACCTATAATCATGACAATGCCCGAAGCGGCGTGGTAAAAGAGGCCCTCCAACCTGGCCTGCATGAAGTGTGGCGGTTTGAGCCTGTTCATCGCCCCGAGCCTGCCTGGCCGGGACCCGCCAAACAGAATTACTGGCACCGTTTGAGCGGACTTCATGGCGCGGTAAACTACGACCGTGCCTATCATGTTGCCGTTGCAGCCGACCGCGTGTTCTTCGGTTCGTCGGCCGATGACAAAGTCTATTGCCTGAATGCGACCGACGGTAGCGTCCGGTGGGCGTTCTTTACGGAGGGACCGGTCAGGCTCGCGCCGACTGTTGTCGGCAAGCGCGTGTACGCCGGCTCCGATGACGGCGTGGTCTATTGTCTCGATCGCGCCGACGGCCGGCTTTTATGGCGATACAGACCTGTCGAAGCCGATTACCGTCTGCCGGGCAATGGCAGGATCATGTCGCTTTGGCCGATACGAACCGGCGTGGTCGTCCAGGATGAGACGGCGTATTTTTGTGCGGGCCTGTTTCCGACACAGGGAGCGTATCTTTGTGCGGTCGACGCCCGGACGGGTGTTCTCCGATGGAAAGAGAAGATCGATATATCGCCGCAGGGGTATATGTTAGCTACTGCAAAGCATCTGTTTGTGCCGACAGGCAGAACGGGCCCGGCGATGTTTGATCGATCAAACGGCCGCCATGCAGGTAATGTGTCGAGTCCGGGAGGCACGTTTGCCCTTATAACCGACGACGGCCTTGTGAGCGGACCGGGCCGGGGCGAAGGTGCCGTCGGCATAAGTGATACAGGCAGCAAAAAGAGCATGGCCACGTTCGAAGGCTTGCGGATGATCGCAAGAGGCGAGATGGCCTACATACAGTCGCATCAAGAGATACAGGCGTTCAATCGCACGCGGTATCTCGAATTTACCGCTCAGATCGGATCCGCCGGCGCCCGCCAAAAGGAAATCGAAAAGAAACTCAAACGTCTCAACAAGGAAAACGATGAGGAACTCGTCGATGAGCTGACCAGAGAACTCGCGGAGATAAAGGCAAAGACCACCGACTTGAACAAACAGGCCAAGGCTTGTTTCCTGTGGAAACAGCGCTCGCAATATTCGCACTCGATGATCATGGCAGGCGATGTTCTCTTTCTGGGAGGACAGGACTCGATTGCCGCCGTTCGCACAGCCGACGCCAAGCAGATATGGACGGGAACTGTCACAGGCAAGGCAATGGGCCTTGCTGTCGCAGATGGACGACTGTATGTAAGCACCGACACCGGGACAATCCATTGTTTTGGGAGCAAAGAGGCGAACAAACGCAGCCATACTCAGCTTGCAGACACATCTTTTTTTGAGACAGGCAGTGCCAATCGCATCTATGCAAACGCCGCAAAACTGATCCTCGACAAGACACATATCCGACAGGGTTACTGTCTCGTTCTGGATTCGGGCGAGGGAAGGCTTGCGTATCAATTGGCCAAAAATACGGACCTGAAGATCATCTGCGTCGAAAAGGACCGAAAGAAAGTTGACGCATCGCGCCAGGCGCTTGACCGGGCCGGTCTGTACGGCAGGGTCGTCGTACATCATATCACCTCCGACAAGCTGCCGTATGCCGACTACTTTGCAAACCTGATCGTCAGTGACAAAACGCTCGCCACGGGCCTGCTTCCACCGGACCCTGTTGAGGTCTTTCGGCTTCTAAGACCCGAAGGCGGTGCCGTTTTTCTGGGGACCAGGACCAATATCACCGAATCTAAACTGCGCACCTGGGCCGACAGAAGCAACGCTGCCAATGCAACGGTCATCAACGAGGGCGGACTGTGGGTGAACATTGTTCGCGGCAAACTTGCAGGCGCCGGTGAATGGACACATCTTCACGCTGATCCTTCGAATAGCGCGTGCAGCAATGACCAACTCGTAAAGGGTTCGATGCAACTGCAGTGGTTCGGGCCTCCCGGCCCGCGCGACATGATCGACCGCCATCACCGAAATGTTGCGCCGCTTTATAAAGATGGCCGTATTTTTGTACCGGGCGACAACGTTGTCTGGGCGGTCGATGCCTACAACGGAACCGTTAACTGGCAAAAAGCAATACCCGGCTCACGTCGCCTGGGAGTGTTTCTCGATTCCGGCAGTATGGCTGTCGACAGCCGGTTTCTCTACGTTGCAGTTGACGACGAGTGCCGCGTCTATAACGTCGAAAGTGGAGAACTATCTGCTGTTCACAAAGTCCCAAAGATAGTCGGGGGTCGGAAATACCACTGGGGCTATATGGCGTGTGTCAAAAAGCTGCTGGTGGCAAGTGCGCACAAGGCCAAAGCCTCTTATACCGAAACAAGTTACGAAGGCGACAAAGCCCTGTGGTACAGGAACATGAAGCTCGTTACGAGCGATTACCTCTTTGCAGTAGACCATTTAAGCGCCGATACGCGATGGACTTATAAAGGCGGCGCAGTCCTGGATACAACCATCACAATCGGCGGCAACAGAGTGTATTTTGTTGAGACGACCAGCCCCAGGGCTATGGCGGACACGTCGGGAAAGATGCCTGTTGCGGAACTTTTTGACGGCGGAGACCAGAACCTTGTCGCACTCGATCTGCAAAGCGGAAACGTTATCTACAGAAAGAAACTCGACGTCGGCATGATACAGGAACCTGTTTACCTCAACTACGCCGATGAGATACTCGTATTCAGTGGATCGAACCTTGTCGACAAGCATGTTCATTATTATTATTATGCCTTTGCTGCGGCCACAGGCCAGGCACGCTGGCAGGCGGATCACAACAGTGAACTGCCCACCGACGGCGGACACGGCGAATACAACCGCCATCCGACAATTGTCGGCCATATTGTTTATGCCTGGCCTTATGCGTATGATCTCAAGAGCGGCACAAAGGTCGAGGGATGGAAGTTCAATCGTCAAGGGCACGGCTGCGGCGCGATATCAGCTTCGGCAGAGGCGTTGTTCTGGCGCGGTCATAACCCCTGGATGTACGATCTGGCGCCCGGCGGCGGGCCTGTCCGCTTGAATAAGGCTACGCGGCCCGGCTGTTGGATCAATATCATACCGGCCGGCGGATTAGTGCTGATCCCCGAAGCCAGTTCGGGCTGCACATGCGGCTATCCGCTGCAGACGTCGCTGGCATACAGGCCGGTGAGTGCTGATTGAGACATGTACTTTGTGGTGAGTTGCTATGCAAATTGTCAGACTGATCGTCAAGGAAATACTGCACAGGAAAGTGCATTTTGTGTTAGGCCTGTTGGCGGTGGTCACGGCGGTGGGGTTGTTTGTCGCGTTTATGACCACCGCCCGGGCGTCCAACCGTGAGACAGCCAGGCTGATGCTCAAGGCGGGCTTTAATCTGCGCATCATCCCCAAAGAGACGGATATGAACGCGTTCCTTATCAACGGTTTTTCCGACCATACCATGCCCGAGGGTTTCGTTGACAAAATAGCCCGGCAGAAGGGTTTTTCATACAACCACCTGCTGGCCACACTTCAGCAGAAGATGTCCTGGCGCGACATGGATGTGATTTTGACGGGTCTTGCCCCGGAGAAGCGTCCACCGGACAGGAAGACACCGCCGATGGTTTTCCAGATCAAGCCCGGCACGGCGTATGTAGGATTTGTGATCGCCGAAAAACTCGCTCTTAAAGAAGGCGAAATAATCGAAATCAACGGGACGGCTTTGAGCATTGTAGACTGCCTCGACGAGAGCGGGACCGTGGATGATATTCGCATTCAATGTCATCTGGCCGACGCGCAGGCGATCCTGGGCCTGCCCGGCAGGATCAACGAGATTCAGGCGGTGGACTGCCTGTGCTTTACACCGACGGATGACCCGCTGGCGATATTGAGAAGCGAGCTGGCGCAGTTACTGCCGGACGCCAAGGTGATCCAGATGTCCAAACTTGCCGAGGTCCGCAAGGAGCAGCGGCTGTTAGTGAAGAATCATCTAAGTTTCATCATGACGGTGGTGGTCGCCGTCTGCGGCGTGTGGATCGGCGTCTTGGCGATGCTGAATGTGCGGCAGCGCGAATCCGAGATCGGCATTATGCGCGCAATCGGATACAGCTCGGGCAAAGTCGTATCGCTTCTGTTGGGCAAGGCCGTTGTGATGGGCGTCTGCGGAGCCGTATTGGGCTTTGCCGTCGGAGTCGCCCTGGCGACCCATTTCGGGCCCGGCATATTCCAGATCACCGCCAAAGCCATCAAAGCCGACTATACGCTGCTGTACTGGTCAATTGCCGCGGCGCCCGTGTTTGCAGCCATAGCAAGCTTCATTCCCGTGACGATTGCCATCGCCCAGGACCCGGCCGACACGTTGAGAAAGGAATAGGATGCTTCGTCTCGATGATGTGACAAAAACGTACACTTCGCGAAACAGACAGGTCCATGCCCTTGACGGCGTGAGTCTCGATGTGGCCGCAGGTGAATTTGTGGTGCTGCGCGGACCCAGCGGCAGCGGAAAGACCACGCTGCTGATGACTGTCGCCGGCATGCAAAAGCCCACCAGCGGTGTCGTA
>SDBV01003136.1_pt1 | contig 24603 bp, 13 predicted proteins | sample 2277081 | NCBI WGS metagenome assembly SDBV01 (sample SAMN10402039, study PRJNA504765) | marine sediment metagenome | isolation source: marine sediment core GS10_PC15, 223 cmbsf | place: Arctic Ocean: Southern Knipovich Ridge | collected 2010 | reverse complement strand
CAGCGTGACCCATGAACTGAAATCGCCGATCGCCTCGATGAAGCTCTATCTGCAAACGCTCAACCGGCGGCAAGTCAGCCAGCAACAGCAGGCCGGCTTCTATCGGTTCATGCTCGAAGACATCGAACGACTCGACCACCTGATCAACCAAATGCTCGACGCCGGACAGATCGACAGCGGGCGACTCGACGGCGAGGAAGAAGACGTGACGCTCGACAGTTTGCTTCGCGAATGTGCCGAGGCGGTGTGCGTGAGCTATCGTGTGCCGACAGACGTTGTGCGACTGGACGTCGAACCCTGCCGGACTCGGGCACGTCAGATCGACCTGGAGATGATCTTCCGCAACCTGATCGACAATGCGGTCAAGTATGCCGGCACCCAACCACAGGTCGACGTTACCCTGCAGCCGGACGGCGAAGGGTCGATTGTTGCGACCATCTCGGACAACGGGCGCGGAATTCCGCCTAAGTTGCGACGAAAGATTTTTGGGCGGTTCGTTCGCTTGGGCATGGAACTGGAACGCGAGAAACCGGGCACCGGACTAGGGCTCTATATCGTGCGAACGCTAGTGCGGCGTCTCAAGGGCCACATCCGAGTTCGCGACCGCCAGGGTGGCCCCGGCACCACGTTCGAAGTCCAGTTGCCGGGCGCGGCGGTTGCCAAAGAACACAAGGAGTATCCCCAGCGACAAAAAGAGGGTGGCACGGACGTCTCGCCAGTGCTAAAGTGAAGGTCGACAGGGTGGCTGGCGGCTGAGCGCAGCGGTGCCCCAGAGCCGTACATTCCTGGGGCACCGCTTCGCTTTGCCCCAGCCACCGATTCATATTGCGGATTGCAGAAATGAACGACAAGCAGCACATCCTGGTGGTCGAGGACGAAGAGCATCTGGCCACGGGGATCAAGTACAACCTGGACGCGGAGGGCTATCGGGTTAGCATCGTCGGCGACGGGCCGTCCGCGCTGAAACTGATCGAGGAGGATTCGCACACCGTCGATCTGGTTATTCTGGACCTGATGCTGCCGGGCATGAGCGGCTATGCGGTGTGCGAGGCCTTGCGCGACGCCGATCGCGACTTGCCCGTGCTGATCCTCAGTGCAAGGACGCTTTCCGAGGATCGAGCTCGCGGGTTCGACGTCGGCGCCAACCAATACATGACCAAGCCGTTCGACCTCGACGAGTTCCTCAGCCGGGTGAAGAACTTGTTGGCCTGGCGGAGTCGCCAGCAGCAATCACCGCAGCGGGAGCCCGGGCAGATCACCTCGTTCGCGTTCGGCCATGCCACGGTGAATTTCGAAACCTTCGAGGTGACCGCCGGCGAGGATCCCGTGCGGATGACGCAACTGGAGATGACCTTGTTGCGTTATTTCATCGAGAACGAAGGCCGGGTGATCCCGCGGCACGAGTTGTTGGAAGAAGTTTGGGGGATGCCGGGCAACATGAACACGCGGGCCCCCGACCAGTTCATCCGCCGATTGCGCAAGACGTTCGAGCAGGACCCCGCCCAGCCGCGGCATTTTTTGACAATCCGCGATGCCGGTTATCGGTTTGTGGCCGAGCCGGAGGAAGAGTGAAACATCGGCCGGTTCATGTTGTGGAGAAATACGCGTGCGTTTGAAATTGATTGCTTGTGAGATTCTTCTGCGTGAGTTTTGTGCGGCGATTGTCCGATCGGTCAATCAGGTCGACCTCGAGTTTCTGCCCAAGGGGCTGCATGATATCGGGCAGGAGGGGATGTCCAAGCGGCTCAAGGAAGTCGTGGCTGAAGTGGACGAGTCGCAGTATGACGCCATCGTGATGGGCTATGCCCTGTGCAGCAACGGGTTGGTTGGGCTCACCGCCCGGACGATTCCGCTGGTTATCCCCCGGGCCCACGATTGCATCACCCTGTTTCTCGGCGACAAGGATCGCTATATGGAGTATTTCCAGGCCCACCCGGGCGTCTATTACAAAACGAGCGGCTGGATCGAACGGGGGCAAGGATTGAAGCAACTCGAGAGCGAATCGATCCAGGAGACCAGCGGCATGACGCAATCGCTGGAAGATATGATCGAGAAGTACGGCGAAGACAATGGCAAGTTTCTCTACGACCAGCTCTGCAACATGACGCGCAACTACGGCGGGTTCACGTATATCGAAATGGGGATCGAGCCGGACGACCGCTTCGAGCGAGAAACCCGCGCCGCGGCCGCCGAGCAGGGTTGGGAATTCGAAAAACTGCAAGGCGACATGGGCCTGATCCAGGGCCTGCTCGAAGGCGAGTGGGATCAAGAGAAGTATCTGGTCGTGCTGCCGGGACATCGCGTGGCGCCCAGTTTCGATGACGGGATCATTAAGGCGGAAAAGGTTGATTCGTAGGGTGGGTCAAGGCACGAAGACCCACGCAAAGGAACTTCGAACACAGGAACAAACATGAACGGATACGAACGAGTGGTGGCCATGCTGGAAGGCCGGGCGGTTGATCGCCTGCCGCTGATGCCGATTACGATGATGTTTGCGGCCGATCAGGCAGGCGTGAAGTATGGCGACTATGCGGCCGACCATCGCGTGATGGTCGACGCCCAAATCCTCACGGCCGAGAAGTTCGACTTCGACTACGTCTCGACCATTTCCGACCCGGGCCGGGAAGCGGCCGACTGCGGGGCGACCATTCAGTACTTCGACGATCAACCGCCGGCCGTGGACGAAACGAAGGCCCTTCTGGCCGACAAGATGACCTTGGCCCGGCTGAAGGTCCCCGACCCGACCGGCGGGGGAAGAATGCTCGATCGGATCCAAGGCGTCGAACTGTTCAAACAACGCGTCGGCGGTCAGAAGCTGGTCGAAGGTTGGGTCGAGGGCCCTTGTGCCGAGTCGGCCGATCTGCGGGGTATCAACACGCTGATGACCGACTTCTTCGACGACCCGGCTTTCATCCGCGATCTGTTCGACTTCACCCTGGAGATGGGCACCCAATTCGCCAAGGCCCAAATCGAAGCCGGGGCCGACCTGATCGGCCTTGGCGACGCGGCCGCGTCGTTGGTCGGGCCGAAAATCTACGAAGAGTTCGTCCTGCCTTACGAACGGAATTTGGTCAAGGCGATCCAAGGGATGGGTGGACGCGTTCGGCTGCACATCTGCGGTAACATCGGCCGGATTCTCTCGCCCATCGGTACACTCGGATGCGAGATGGTCGATGTCGATTGGATGGTGACTATGGCGGAAGCTCGACAAGCCATGGGGCCCGAGCAGGTCCTGGCCGGCAATCTCGACCCGGTGGCCGCGTTGCGCGACGGGACGCCCGAGTCGGTTGCCGCGGCCGTGGCCGAGTGCCACGGAGAGTCGGGCGAGCGGTTCATCGTGGGCGCCGGTTGCGAAGTGCCGCGCGACACGCCCGAGCAGAATGTCGTGGCCCTGCGCGATTACGCCCGGGGTGCCACGGGTGGCTTGCCCACCCGTGCAATCCCGTAGCAGGTAGCATCGGCGGGCCAGCCGCCCTTGGGGCCCGGATTCCCGGACGATCTTGCGTAATTTGGGCGAGATTTCCGTTCTAGGGCATTTTTTCCAATTTTTCTCAAAAAAACCTTGGAGACCCTTGACGGGGGCTTTCGGGTGGTCGAGAATAGGCGACGCGCTGGCTGGCTGTTCGAGATGGTGTTGGACTGGCTGGCCGCCCCGCCAGAAACGGTTCGAGCCGGCCGAGTCGGTTTGAACCCCCTCCGTTTGACAGACAGAAAGTACCCACCCTGAAAGACCCGCAGGTCGACGGCTCACCGTGTTGCCCGAGGCAAGGATATGGCCTTGGTCAAGAATCGACTCCGCCGATAGTTTTCGGCAATCATGAACCGGTTCGAGCACGGTTGTAGGCCGCGACGGAAGGAGCAAAGCATGAGTTCCGGCAACTCGTTGTCCGCCGAAGATCTTCAGTTGATCAGCCGCTTTGACAGCCTGCGAAAGATCCTCCTTTCGGACGGCTATGCCGACCACCTGGACAAGCCCTTGGCCTATTGGGCCTTGCCGACCGACCGCCGCTTGCCCTTGGCTTTCCTCAGTCGATCTTTACGCGACCTGCTGGAGATGCCGTTCGCCGAGCTGACGCGAACGCCGGGAATCGGCCGCAAGAAGACCCACTCTTTCGTCCGCCTGCTAGCCCGGGCCGCCAATACCGATCGGGCCGAATTACCCAACGACATTGCGGTCGCCGTTGCCAAGCGTCACAACGGGCAATCCAAGGAACCTTCGGGAAACGGAAACGGCAAGCAACTCGAAGCGGGATCGGTTTCCGAGATCGTCTGGAGTCAGTGGCGATCGAGTGTTGTTCGCCACGGGCTCGGCGGAGAAATGATCGGGCGATTCGCGCCCAGTCTGGCGGACGTCACCCGGGTGATCTGGAACATGCCCCTGAGCGAGTATACCGACCTGACGCTACGCGAGATCCGCGCGATGAAGACGCACGGCGAGAAGCGGGTCCGAGCCATTCTCGACGTGTTCCACAGCGTGCACACCTTGGTGGCCCAAATGGGCGTCCAGGAACATCTGATCGTGCGAATTGTGCCGCGTAAGGTCGACCGGGTCGAACGTTGGATCGGCCATGTTCTGCAAATGCCCGGCTCGCCCACCGAAAACGAGGTCTTCGAGAACTTCACTGAACCGCTGCTTCAGCAGGTGCGCACCGACGCCACCGAGCAGATCGCCGACTTAGCCGAGAATCGCCTGGGTTTGAGCGGCCCGATCACCAGCGTCCGTCAGGCCGCTCGGGTCAAGGGGCTGACCCGGGCCCGCGTCTATCAGTTGCTCAACGAGATCAACGACATCATCTCGGTCCGCTGGCCCGACGGCAGGCATCAGGTCTACGAGTTGCGCGAGAAGATCCTGACCGAATCGGCCCAGATGCTCGATCCACCCGAGTGGAAGCAGTTTTTCTCGGCCATCGAGCTATTCTATCCGGGCACGCGCCGCGGCGCCGCCGGCCCGTTGGAGCAAGCGCCCGGCGAGACGGGCCATCACAACATGCGATTGGCGATCGGCGCCGTCTGACTCTGCCGATGCTTCTTTCGACACTCGACCAAATAGCCTTGCACGATCTTGGAAAACGTAGGGTGGGTCGAGGCACGAAGACCCACGCGTCGAGCGGGAATTCCCCCGTGAACCCCGCCGCATTATGAGGTCCGCCGGTCCGCTTGACAAGATCCGCAGACATGATGATGATTGGGTATCCACGGAAGCAACGTCACCGTTATGCCATTGGGGAGGAGAAACGCGATGAATAGGCGAGAGCGGTTCTTGAAGGCCTGTAATTTCGAGGAAGCGGATCGGGTGCCCACCGACTGTTCCACGCACTGTGGGATTATGTACCACAAATTCGAGGAACTTGCCGAACATTTCGGGATCAAAGACCCCGAATATCGCACGAACGTGGTGGGTATGTGCGACATCATGGACGAACGCGTGTGGAGCCGCTTCCCTATCGACACGCGAACTGCTCTGCTCAGTGCGCCCGACAGCCTGGAGCTTACGCCGCTGGGTAAAGATACGTTCCAGATCTCTGACTATGGCTTCATCATGCGCAAGGCGTCGTATTACCACGAGTTCTGGGACTTTCCCCTCAAAGATGCCACGGCGGACAACGTGGCGCAGTCGAAGTGGTGGCCGGATGCGACCGACCCCGGGCGGGTACGGGGATTGCGCGATACGGTCAAGACGCTCTACGACGAGACGGATTTCGTGCTGAAGTTCGAGTGTCCCATCAACGGATTGCTCGAAGTGACCCAACGCATGCGCGGCATGGAACGATTCATGATGGACCTCGTAACCGACGAGCCCTTCGTGACGGCGTTCTTGGACAGACTCCTCGAGGTTCAGAAGGAATTCTACACGGTTACCCTAGAGGCTGTGGGCGATCTGATTCAGGTGATCGAATACGCGGACGATTTCGGCATGCAGACCGGGTTGCAGATGTCGCCCGACTTGTACCGCAAATACTTCAAACCCCGGCACAAGGAAGTCTGGGACCATATCCACAACCTCACCGACGCGAAGCTCTATCTGCATAGCTGCGGCGCGATTTCCGAGTTGCTTCCCGACTGGATTGAAATCGGGCTGGACATCATCGAATCGCTGCAGCCGAGAGCCGCCGGCATGGAGCCGGAGAAGATCAAGCGTGAATTCGGCGGGAAGATCGTTCTTTGGGGCGGGCTGGACGTCCAGCACGTGTTGCCCTACGGCACGCCCGAGCAGGTCGATGCCGAGGTAAAGCGCGTCATCGAAGCCTATGCACCCGGCGGTGGATATGTGTTTTCACCGGCCCATGTCATTCAACCGGATGTTCCGATCGAGAACATCTTCGCCATGTGGGAGGCCGTCGAAAAGTACGGCGCGTACGCCGCTTAAGACAAGGTCTCCAGTCCCTGCTCACTCCGAGACGACCTCGCGGACGAAACGGACCTTGGGGCGGCCGCCGGTGCCGGTGAGTTTGTCGGCCAGGTAGCGCTGCTTGTCGCGGCGGCTGTAGGGCGGGCGGATGTTGTCGCCCTTTTGCAGCACCGCACGCGTCTCGGGAATGCCGCCGAACGCGCGGCTGCCGGCCGCCTGGCAGGGGAACCAATGGCCCTTGCCCTCGGCGTCGAGCAAATAGAACTCGGGATAGCAGTGGCCCTCGACCCAAACGGATCGGGCCGGAATGTCGCCGGCACGGCAGATGGCCACGAACAGCGAGGTCAGCTCTTCGCAGTCGCCCGTGCCGTCGTTCAAAGCGGCCAAGGCGCCCTTGATCGGGCCGTTTTGGTAGTCGACCTTCTCGCGGACCCAATCGTAAATGGCTTCGACCCGATCCCACGCCTTTTCCTCGTCGACGCCCACTTCCTTGGCCAGTTTGCGGATCTTGCGGTTGCGACTCTCGATCAGAGGACTGGGGCCTAGATAGATTCGCAGATCGCGCGGCAGCTTCTTGGGGTTCGGCAATTCGTACTGGTCGGTCGCATCCGGCGGCAAGATCGGGCTGCGGCGGACCTCGAACGTGATCAACGCTTTGGCTTCTTGTCCGGCCGTGATATAGGGTATCTTCACCTCCATACACCGGGCCATGTTGTCGACCATTTGGAAGTCGACTTTCACCCCCGCAGAGATGTCTTCCTCGACGATACGCACTTCCTGCTCGGGCCAGTCGGTCGGCACGGCCTTGTAGGCGACGATTCCTCGACAAGGTCCGCCCTGGGCCGTCACGACCACGCCGATCCGCAGCCGCTGGACCTGCGCTTCACCCAGCGTGGCCCCATCGGGATCACCCTCCTGGAACTGGGCCGAGGCCGACGCGGCCAGCGCCAACAACACGATCCAAGCAACAAACACTCGACGAATATACACGACATTCACCTCGCCAAAATCGGATAGATTCCCTTTCTCCATTCTACCTCTGCCTGGACCCCCCGGGGCGAAAAAATCCCCAACCTACTTGCAAAACGCCCGATTTCCCGGTCAAATCCAAGGGATATTCCCAACGACAGAGGGGAACGCGGCCGCTTGCGGCTTTGCAGGACTTCAACAGAAGGCACAATTCTCATGCGACGGCTCGTTTTGCTTCCCGTCATGATGATCACACTACTTCCGGCGGGCACCCTCGCGGCAGACGACCCGGCAGCGCGTCACGCTGCCTGGGAGCAGGAAGACCGCGTGCTCGACGGCAATCCGGTGCGGCGGTTCAGTCATCACCATCCGCGGGTGAGATTCTCGGGCGACTGGGCTTTCTCGATCCGAGGCAATCCCTATGGTCCCCCGGCACTGCGAACCGACCGGCCGGATGATTATGTCGAGCTCGAGTTCGTCGGTTCGGCCGTAGCCGTCTTTACCAAGTGCGGCAACATCCGCGGGGCCGACGTGCTGACCGAAGAGGCGGAGAAGATCTTCGGCTGGGCCGAAGTGCTCATCGACGGTAAGCCCGCCACGCAAATCACTGGCGAGATCCATTGCACCGAACACGAGGGCCGCGCGCTGTTGGACACCAGCCAGGGTGATCCGAACACGGGTTGGGCCATCGTTGCCCGAAATCTGCCCATGGGTCGACACACGATCCGGCTGACGCTCAGCGATCACATCGAACGACCGGACCGCCAGACCACCATGTCGGTCATGGCGATGGACATCTCCGCCCAGGCCGATCGCGAAGCGGATCCGTGGCAAGCCCGAGCGTGTCGCTACGCGATGGCGGTCCGCGGCAGTGCGGTATGGCAGGATCGGGCCGCGAAGTTGTTGGCCAATATCCATGACGAAGAGAGCTTCAAGCAACTAAAGCAATTGTACTATACGTCGCGAGAGATTGACGAGGTGGCCACGCGATTGCGGAGCATTTACGACCGCCCGCAACCGTCGGCCCGGGCCATGGCCGAGTTGGAACGCGCCTCGTGGACACCTGCCCCCGAAACACGTCAATACTACGAACGACTGAGCCAGATCAAGCACCGGGCCGACCAATTGTTGGCGACGATCGACCAATTCGATTTTGAAACCTCGGGCCGGACCGAGATCGACGACCTGTTACAGCAAATGCGCCAGGTGGCCGATCAGCGAGACGCGCTGCTGGCCGGTGAAATTCGCGGTCTGCCGCCGATCGTGTTCTTTACGCGGTATCATCTCAACCCGGTCGGGGCGGCGGCCAACTACATCTGGCAGAGTCAGCCCAACAAGTGGGGATGCAGCATCCGCGTCTACGATCCGGCCACCCCCGACGTGCCGCCGAAGACGATCTTCGAGGAGACCGATGGCTCGATCTTCGACATGAACCTGTCGTTCGATGCGAAGACGGTCTTCTTCTCGTATCGCAAGAGAGCCGAGCGTTATTGGCACCTTTGGGAAATCGGCGTCGACGGGAAGAATCCGCGACGGATTACCGAGGGCGATCATTTCAACGTTAGCCCCGTGCCGTTGCCGGACGGGCGCTTGGCGTGCATCTCCAGCCGCACACGAGGCTCGCACACGGTCTGCCAGGACGGCCCCTCGACGCACGTTTATGTCATGAACCGTGACGGCAGCGACGCCCGCGACCTAAGCGGCAATACACTGTCGGACTTCGGCCTGAGCCTGTTACCCGACGGGCGGTTGTTGTATACCCGCTGGGAATACATCGACGCCGACTTGGGCCATCGGCAGAGTCTGTGGACCGAAAACATCGACGGCACGCGGGTGCAACTGTTCTTCGGCAATACGATCGTGCATCCGCGCACGTTCTGGCAAGCCCGCGCGATCCCCGGCCGCGCGGCGGTCGTCTGCACGTTTGCCCCGCACCATGGCACGCCGCACGGAGCGATCGGCGTCGTGCGCAAGGGCCACGGTCTGGAAAGCGAGCGGGGCGTCGGCTATCGCTGGATCACCCGCGAGTTCCCCATCATCGGCGATGTGAGCTACTTCTGGTCCTATCGGGATCCGTATCCGGTGAGCGAGCACCAGTTTCTCGTCTCTTACGGCGGGGAAGGAAAGAACCGCTTTCGGATCTACCTGCTCGACGACCTGGACAACAAGGTGCAAGTGGTCGAGGACGTCGCAATGGGATGCTACGGGGCGATGCCCTTGCGGCCGCGCGAGAGACCCCACTTGCAGCCCGAGGCGATGATTGCCGAGAAGCTCGACCCGGATCGGTTCGTTCGCAAGTTGTCCGACGGACCGCCGGGGACCACCTCGGGCAATCTTTCCGTGGACGACGTGCCCAAGGGCGTTTTCCTATTGGCCGACGTGTACCAGGGGCTCGAACCGACGATCGAGCGGGGACGGGTCAAGTATCTGCGGATCATGGAACAGTTGCCCAAGACGGTCAACACCTCCTGGGATCGGGCCTATTTCCAAGGGCCGCTGCTGAGCCTGGGTACGTATTACGCGAAACGCTGCTGGGGCTACGTGCCGGTCGAAGAGGACGGCTCGGCCCACTTTATGGCGCCGGCCGGTCGAGAGATCTACTTCCAGGCCTGCGACGCCCAGGGCAAGGAGTTGCTCCGGATGACCTCGGCCACGGTCATTATGCCCGGCGAGGTGCAAAGCTGCATCGGCTGCCACGAGCACCGCGCGATGGCGCCGCCGAGCCGAGGTACGCCGTTGGCCTCGAAGCGTCCGCCCAGCCCCTTGAAACTGCCCGACTGGGGTAACAACGGCGTGCTCGACTACAACAAGCTGGTCCAGCCGGTCTGGGACAAGTATTGCATCGAGTGCCACGGGGCATCCAACCCCGACGCCGGTCTGTCGCTGGTCGGCGATCGGACGCGTTTGTTCAACATCTCGTACGACCACCTGATCGTCCGCAGCCAATCGAACCAAATCTCGACCGTCTGGCAGCTTGGCGACCACCGCGAGCGGCCCATGGTGCAGTTCAACGACATGTACCCCGGCCGGTTCGAGGCGCCCGAGCCGCTCTCGACCGGCTCGCACGTAAGCCGGCTGCTGGATTACGTCGATACGGACCACTGCGAGCAGATGATTCCGCTTAAGGATCGGCAGCGGATCTATGTGTGGATCGACGCGATGCTGCCCTACTATGCCACCAGCGACAACGCGCGGCCCGTCTCGCACGGCGGGCGCGACGCCTGGGCCAAGTCGGGGAGCAAGCAGTTGGACGACTGGTTTACCGGGGGATTCGAGCCGGTCTACAACCGGCGTTGCGCCGAGTGCCATGGCCCGATGCCTCACAACCCGCACGGCCACGAATGGACGGCCAAGTACGCCTGGCTGAACCTTTCACGGCCCGAGTTGAGCCTGGCCCTTTCGGCCCATCTGGCCAAAGAGGCCGGCGGACAGGGACTGACCGAAAACGACTTCGGCCGTCTGCTGAACGACCGCTGGGTCGATCGAAAATCCTACTTCGAGCAACGCTGGCACAGCATCAACAACCACTATCGGGCCATGGAAAAGGCCCTGGCCGCCGGGAAGAAGGTCCCGCGGTTCACCGACCGCAGCGACCCCGATTACGTGACGATGTTAGAGGCCATCCGCCGCGGCAAGGAACTTCTCGAAGCCAACCCGCGAGCCGACATGCCAGGCTTTGTCAACCGCTCCGCCCACACAGCCTTCGGGGCCAAGTAGTCGCGGGTGGCACGGACACTTTCCCGCGAGCCGCATTGCCATCGAGAAAACCGGTGCCGGGAAAGGTGTCCGTGTGGCGCAGCCACGAGAGGACCTTGGCGCCGTCATCGATCCTCTTGTTGCTTCGCAACACGGACAGTTCGCCGAACGAGTTCACCCCAAGGGCAACGGTCTGAAGCGGAGAACTGTCCGTGCCACCCACCTCAACGATGACGATTCCATGCCAAAGCCAAAGGGGCCAGCGAGAGCCGCGTCAGAGGCAACACAAGCACGACACACAGAACCATAAGATACCAAGGTGCAAGGTCGGGGGGAAGCAGCCAACCGAGTAAAGCGATCAGGGTCAACACGCCGATCAACCAGAGCCCGAGCAGCCGCACGAGTGTCGAGCCTTCGAGCAACCGCCGCTGGTAGATCGCACGAAACGCCCAGCCGGCCAAAAGGATCTTCAACACGGCCGCTGTCCCCAAGACCCAGGGCACGGCGGCGAACAGGCTGTCGTGGTACTCGGGACGCTTGTAGATCCAAGCGGCCAATAGAATGAGGGCAGAGGAGGCCGGCCACATCACGAAACACCAGGCGACCGCAACCCAACGGCGACCAGCCAATCCCAGGTACAAGTTGACGATCATCGGCTTCCAGGTGCCGGCCAGCAGGAGGACAACGGTCAGGAGAACCATGACCACCCTTTGCACCGCAGAGAAATCCTTCATCAGCAGGCTGAATTGCCCCGCTAGTTTGGCCCAATATCCCGTCCACAGGACCATCAACACCACGGCCGCCAGCGTCATCCCCCATAGGACGACCACGCTGATTGCCGCAGCCTTCATCTTGAACCAAACCATCTCGGCACAGGTCATCGGTCGGGTCGCCAGAAAGCCCGTAAGAGAAGGTCCGCCACGAGGGCTCCCACATCTTCCCCAAATTCCACCGAGCGACAACGCGACCACCAGCGGAACGGGCAACAGCAAGATCGTGAGGGCCGGGTTGTGTCGATTGATGGCGATCAACACGGTCATCAACAGGATCATCGGGCCGGCGATGATCGGTACAAGAAGCCCGTTGCGTCGCCACTCGAACCAGACCTGGGCCCGCAACGGCGAGGCAAATGCCCGCCCTCGTATCGAGAACCACCCGGCAATGTTTCTACCCAAAGAAGCTAACCTTTGCCAGTCCGGCTGGTCACCTCGCCGAGCCCGAGAAACGCCGGCCACGGCCACAACGTAGGCCGGTGGAATCGTGCCGACAAGCAACAGCGAGACGACCATCTCCGGCAGGTGAACCGTCCAGCGGGGCCCGAACACCACAATCAGCACTCCGGCCGCCACAACCACCGCCACAACCACCACCACAATCCGCAGTCCCGGCAAACCGAACGGTCGCCACATCATTGCCTGAAGCCATGCCAAGGCGGCTGCCAGCAAGACGGCCGGCCACCACAACGCTACGTTCATCCCGCCGGGGCGCAAGACGAAACTCACCACGGTCAGCCAAGCCAGTGCGATGGCGACGGTCCCATAGATCATGGGCCAGCCGACCAGGGCCCGAGTGGTCAGCGGCAAGGTGAACATCCGCGGGGGGAAGGTCGAGTCTCTACTGGCAATATCTGCATCGGTGGCGTACGCGAACAGCGGGATCACCCCGATCACCAAAGGGCTGACCATCGCGAACAGGAGCACGTCGAAGGTTATTCCTTCCGGCATCGCGCGGCTCAGACCCAATATACCAAGGAACCAGACGGTACCTGCGATCAGCACCCAGCGGTGTCGTCTGTAGACCTGCCAAAGCACGGCGATTGTCGGTCGATGCATGTTCTACTCCTTGTCCGATACGGGGCACCTCTTGCCGACCTGGGCAACGAAGATCTCTTCGAGTGAGGGGACCCGTTGCTCGAGGATCCGGGCGCCGGCTTCGGCGGCGGCTATCTGAAGTGCATCGAGTCGACCGTTGCACACGGCCGTCCATTCGTATCCGGCGCCTTTGAAGCCGAGCGCCCCGGCGAGTTCCGGTGGTTGAGCTTGCGGTTGGTCAAAGCGGAGTGTCAGGCAATGGAACGAGTCCTTGATTTGATCCAGCCTGTCGCAAAGCACGATCTTTCCTTCGTCAATCACGGCAACGTGATCCGACACCCGTTCCACTTCGTCGAGCAAATGGGAAGAGAACAACACTGTGCGCCCTTCTTCGGAAATCGTGCGAATGATGGCCGCCAGGATGTCGCGACGTACGATCGGATCCAAACCCGAGGAAGGGTCGTCCAGCACCAGGATCTCAGGACGATGGGCCAGGGCAACCAACAGCCCGGTGCGGGCACGTTGGCCTCGGGAAAGATGCTTGATCTTGGCCGCCGGATCCAGCTCGAACGTCTGCCGTAGTTGTTCTACGTACTGTTCGTCCCAACTTGGATAGAAAGCCCGGCTGTAGTGGAACAGTTCGTCGACCCGCATCCAGTCGGGCAAGTCGTTGTCTTCGGATAGACAACCGACCTTCGACAGCACTCCGACCGGATCGGCCACGGGATCGAGGCCGAACACGCGAACCGAACCGGTCTGCGCCTTGAGCAAACCGAGCACATGCTTCAGCAGGGTCGTTTTGCCGGCCCCGTTGACCCCGACCAGTCCAAACACGGCCCCTCGCGGCACGCTGAGTGTTACGTTATCCAACGCCGTGATGGCGCCGAATCGCCTGGTTACGCCTTGAAGCTCGACAAGCGTCTTCAACTCGACGGTACTGCTGTTGACCATAGCACTTGATCCTCCTCAGGAACGAGGTTGCATCTGTTGCTCCCGCTGACGCATTAGCTCGAGGACGTCGTCGGTGTCGATGTTCATCAGGCGAGCCTCGGCCAGCAGCGCGTCGACGCGCTCAGCGAGGATCTCAAGCCGCTGGCGATGTCCCAGCGGTGAGCCGGCATCAGAAACGTAGGTGCCGGCCGTACGACGCTTGGTGACGAGTCCGGCCATCTCCAATTCGCGGTAAGCCCGGGCAACCGTGTTGGGATTCACCAGCAACTGCTCGGCCAGCACGCGAATGGGAGGAAGCTCCTCGCCCGGCTCCAGGCGACCGCAGCCCACCAGATATTTCACCTGATTGACGATCTGCAGATAGATCGGCACGCCGTCGCTGGAGGAGATATGGATCTGCACGGTCTCTTTGGGCTGTCCACCGAGTCCACGGGAAACGGGTTACTATTGTATTAACGCAATAATACAAGAAGCGGCCAAGTAGGTCAAGGGGTCACTGAAGGGAGAAGCGCCGAAAAGAGGAATCGTTTGGGATGCCGCGTCACAAGTCCTTCAGCCACAAGGCTTTAGATCACCCCGTGCAACGGCCCACCGCGGACCGCCAGCGCGTCGACGCGGCGGGTTATCTCGGGGTCTTCGACTAGCGGCGGGGCATGGTGCGGCTTGACCCTCGCGTCGATTACCAACGAGCCGCCGCAGCCCCAGTGCTTCTCGGTCACGAACGACTCGATCCCGTAAACGTCCGATGCCGGATTGCTGCGGGTGAAGGTCGTCCAGAGGAAGTTGTCGAGCGTTCTCGCGGCGAACTCGCTGTCGTCGACGATCACGACCAGCGGGAAGCCGTTGATGGCGTCGCGCCGATCGAAGCTCGCGCAGAACCGCCCGATGATCGGGTCCACGCCGTCGCCGCCGGCGTCGAACTTCGGGCCTCCGACGACCAGGATGCCCGGCAGCAAGACGCGCGGGTCGTTGAACCCCAGCACCTCGGGCAGCTTGAGTCGGCTGTCGATGGCCACCGGCAGCCCGCGGACCGGTTTACCCACCGCCGCGACGACCGCTTTCGAACCCTCGTTGAGTCGGCCCGAGCTGTAATCGAGCGTGTCGAGTGTGGTGCACGTCTGGAAGTGCAGGTCCCGACGCCAATCGACACGTTGCAGCACATGGCGCAAGAAGTCGGGCACATGCTTAACGTCCAACTCGGGATCGTCTTGCTCGGCCACGATCCACAGATACTTCGCCAGCGACAACTGGCCGTGTCCGAGCAACGCATTGGCCTGGGTGAGCAGTTCGCGCGGGCGATCGCGGTTCTCGTAGGGGACGTACCGTTCGCTGCCGATGGCCAGCAGCAAGGGGTGCACGCCGGCCGCGTCGACCGCATGAACGGCCTTGACACCCGGCACGGTCTTGGGGATCGCCGGTCCGATCAGTTCGTGAATCAGTTGGCCGAACATGGTGTCTTCCTGCGGCGGCCGGCCCACCACCGTAAACGGCCAGATCGCGTCCGGCCGATGGTAGACGTGTTCTACGCGCATCACGGGGAAATCGTGCGAAAGGCTGTAGTAGCCCAGGTGATCGCCGAACGGGCCTTCGGGTTTGGGGCTGTTCGGATCGAGGTAGCCGGTCAGGCAGAAGTCGGCCTCGGCGGCGATCGACAGTTTCCCATCGCGGCAGATCATCGGCACGCGGCGTCGTCCCAGCACGCCGGCCAAGGCCAGTTCGCTGATTCCCTCGGGCAAGGGCATCACGGCGGCCACGGTCATGGCCGGCGGTCCGCCCACGAACACGTTCACCCGCAACGGTTTGCCCCGCCGGATCGCCGCCGCATGGTGCGCGCAGATCCCGCGGTGGATCTGGTAGTGCATCCCCACTTCCCGATTCGGCTCGTACTGTCCGCCGCTAAGCTGCACGCGGTACATCCCCAGGTTGCAGCCGTGCAGTCCGGGCCGGTCGGGATCTTCCGTGTAGACCTGCGGCAAGGTGATATACGCTCCGCCGTCGTCCGGCCACGACTTCAATTGCGGCAGTTGGTCGATCGTCGTCTCGGCGGTAAGCACGGGCCCGCGCTTGACCTTCTTCGGCCGGGCACAAAGGGCCGTCCAGGGTGTTCGCAGGTACAGCCGGGGGCGCCGCAATACGTCGGACGGATCGACCTGCAACGAAACCAAGCGAGAGACCACCTCCAGCGAATCGCGGAACAGATACCGCATCCGCTCCATGGTGCCGAACAGATTCGACACCATCTCGAACCGGCAGCCGGTGACGTTGCCGAACAACAGCGCCGGCCCTCCGGCCCGAAACACCCGACGCTGAATCTCGGCCGCCTCCAAGTGCGGATCCACGGGCACGTCGATCCGGACCAATTGCCCGATCGACTCGATATCTCGGAGGCACTCGCGTAGGGTTCGGTAGGACATTCGCAGTGGTTAGTGGATAGTGATTAGCGGGCAGTGTTTAGCGGTCGCCGGCACGGCGGCCCAATTAGCGGCGGGCCCTATATCTTGGTCGTCATTTCGTTTGGAACTTCTTTAGGGCCTGGGCCTCTTGACGGGAGGCTTCCGACATCAGCTTCCGCCGCCGCTTCTGCAGCTTGGCGAACCGTATGGCCGGTCCCCGCACAATCTTCTTCGTCCTCCGCCCACCATGTCCTCGTTTCGTCATCAATGTCCACCAACTGCCTAACCCGAACAAGTCGGAACCGTGTTAGTCGGGCTGCATGGTCGCTGAAGCGACCAGCCCCGGACATAACTGTCTACTGCCTACTGCCTACTTCCTACTTCCCACTTACTCAATCATCCTCTTCAACATGATGGCCTTGCCTACGTTGAGATCTTCACCACGAACGAACCCGACGGGAATGGTCCGGTCGAAGATATAGAAGGCCCGATGCCGCTTCACCTCGCCGGTGTCGATCCCCAGTTCCTGCCCCAAGGCAAACCCGTCCGGATAAACGTCCTGATACTCGGCCACGGTCCACGGAGTTATCCCGTCGGCTTGGTAGCGTATGAAAGTGTCACTGGGCACCGACTCGACCTCGAAATACCCGACGGTAATCCAAACGGCATAGACGTTCGAGCGGGTAGTCACCAGGTTTCCCAGCCGCTGCAAGCCTTGGTAGTGGAAATACGGGTTGCGCTCGGGATTCCTGAAAGGATAAGCCTGAGCGTCACCATTCCGGTCCGGCCAGCGGTCAAACAGCGGTCTGCCGCTGTTATTGTTAGGATTGCGACTTTCAAGACTTTCACGGAGCAAGGTGGCATTGACCTCGGGACCGATGACCGTATCCCTCATCGTATCGAGCGGCACCAGATGGGCCCCGGAGGCCGAGCGGAACGGATTCGCAAACCGCGTCGGATAGTCTGGATCAATTTTGCTCGCACTGCCGTTGCCGCCGTACCCGCGGCGGCTGTTGACCATCGCCAGCCAGCGCCAGGCGGAGGAGGCTTCCGGATCCATCTCCGGGAAGTAGTTGATCAGCCCCCGCCAGACCTCCTTGCTGAAAACCGTATTGATATTCACGCGTCCCGGCTCGCGAAAGCGGGAGATCTGATTAAACGGCGGCGCGAACGAGTGCATTCCCGACCACATGGGGTCACTGAATGTGCCCGGATCGGCCTGAAGCTCCGTCCCCACAAACCGCGACGGCACGCCCACAAAATCGAACAACCGGTGCCACTGCGGCGAGTTGCCGGGAGCGTCGGCCGACTGGTAGAAGTTCAACAAGTGGTTGAACGGGCCGTTCTGCGTATCGTCGGTGGGCGCATAGGGATTGGCATTAGCCTGCATCCGGAACGCCCAGTTGGGATCCAACAATCGTGCCGACGAGTATCGCGGCACCAGCGCAAGCTCCATCGCGTTGACGAACGGGCGATTGTTCCAGTTGAACCACGGGAACGGTTGCCGTGGGTCTCCTAGATAGCCCACCGGTGCTGCTGGATCGGGAGGAAGGCCATAAGGATCGCCATAAGCAGAGTTCAGATAGCCCAGCGTGTGGTCCAAGTTGCCATCGAAATAATACTGGCCAGGAATAATACCCTTGCCACCGCCACCGGCACCGGCCGGCTCGTACGGCCAAAGCATCTGCGGGGGCTGGTTGGGTGCCTGTACCTTGCCGCGCTGGTGCGTGACCAAGGCCCCATCACCGCCACGAACCGGATGCTCATCCAGACCGTTGAACACCGTCAAGTCGACCGGCATGATGTCGATGGTCCGATAGGGATTGGCGTCCGGGTCGTACGGAAGAAGCGGATTGGCCAACCGCTGTAGACAGATCACCTTGATATTGTGGACGGTTGTCGAGGGTTCGTCCGCAGTGTAAGGAGGGTCAAGGGACCGGTTCGTCCGATCAGCCGGAATATCTGTTGCTGGCTTGTTAGGATTGTTCGTATAGTGAGTATCGATGATGTATCCATCCACGGGTTCCGAAATGCTCATCCGCGAGTCAACGTCGGCTCCGCCTTCGTCGACTGCCCGGTTAATCACTACCGCGATCGGATTCCTGTCGTTCGGGGTGGGCACGTCATTGAGATCCGCGTCGTTGTCTTCCGGGTAGTTCTTCACTATAACCTGGAGATCATTGGGGATGTCGCTGGGCTCGAGGCGAATGCGCCGCCTTTGATCGGCCGGCGGGTCGGAATTCGGACCGAAACCTACCGGGTAGCCCAGATAGGTCTCGGATACAGCATCCCGATTCGGCTGCTTGCTGACATTCGGATCGCTCGGATCGTATCCCGGGCCGATCAACGCGTAGCGGCCCGGCAGAATCGGGGCGATTCTATTCACATCAGCCCCACTGTCCTGCGGCAAGTATCTAACCTCCGCCTCATCCAGATCAACCAGCCTGTCGTCGGGAATCGAATCAACAAAATAGATAGTTCGCTCGATGGTCGGCGGTGTCGGACCATCGGGATCCCGATACACGCGCATGTTGGGGCGCGGCTCTTCTATCATGTCTTGTCTTCGAGTATCGAAAACGGCCAACCGCCAGACGGGATCGCCCGGGTCGCCGTTGTCGTGGTTGTCGGTGCGCTGTTGCAGCCGGACGCCTTGCTCGAAGCCGTTGGTGTCTCGATTCCAATAGAAGTCGGAAGGGCCGTCGAACTCGCTCCACGGATTGTAAAGCTCGACAAACAGTGAACCTTCCGGACGCCAACGCTGGTCGAAGTCGGCGTCACCTTTCACGTCCGGTGGCACGATCTTTTTCCCGTCGGTGTCCGTGTCTTCGGTCCGGAAATCGTGGAAGGCCAGCGTTTCGCTAATCAGCAACTCCGGCCGCTCGCAGCCCCAGACCAGGCGCCGATACGCCTTGTTGTCGTCGCTCGTCCCGATCACGCCATCCACGTTCCAGGTATTGTCGGAGGATCCCTGGGGCCCACCCGGTGATGTCCCTCGCGGCTTAGCAAAGGGGTAAATATCGTACTCGAACGGCGTCATGATCGAATCGCGATCACGGAAGTCGACCACGTTGACCGCCCATTGGGCAATGGTGCGGGCCCTCGCTTCTTGTGCTACGCTTGCGCTAGGGGGTAGCGGGTCGCTCAGCAGCATCATCAGCACGTACAGATGCCGGGCGCAAAGCTGCCGGGCAAGCGCCCGATCCGCATTCCTGGCGGCCACGTTGGCTGGGTCGTTGAAAGGACGCGCGGGATCAGGCAGACCATCTCCGTTTACGTCGACACCGTTGATGTGATCGAAATCGGGCCAGATCGTGTTGCCCGTTGCGTCTACCTGCGGCATTCGCTCGCGGACGCCCGGGTTTCTCGCTTCGTGAATTTCGCCCGGGAAATTAGGATCCAACAGGAAGGTATCGCCTAGAGACGGGCCGGGGTTTGGTCTAAGAATCACGTGCCCCGGTTCGTCCACCACGCCGTTACCGTTGTCGTCCATGCCATTGCCGAACGGCCGGTTCAGATCCATCTTCAACCCACCCAGCATTTCCAGCGGCAGCAGAGTGCGAATTATCTCCTGCACCTGAACATCGCTCAGCCGGTTCGCTTGATTGTCATCCAAGAGCCGCCTCTTCAAAAGCTCTGAGATGTGCGTGATCGGTTGCGCGGGGCCCCGGGGTGGGCCGGTCATTGGCCTAGGTCTGAACCACGAGAGGCTCGGCACGGGTACGTCCCAACTGTCGGTCGTCACTTCCAGACGCCGGCCTATCAGCAGGGAATCGTTGGGAAAACTGGTGGGGCTGGTCAACGCGGCTAAACGCGAGGGGAGCCGATTGGCGTCGTGGTCGTAGGGACGCAAGATCCGCTCCAACTCGGCGAAACTGAACGGATTGTCGACCGACGTCGGCCCGGGCTGTCCCCGGTCGCGACGCGTCAGGTCCAATTCGTACGGGTCGTTGACCGCCGCGAACCAATGCGGATCGTCGCCCGACACGTGCACGCTCGGGTCGCGCAACAGGACCGTCGCGTCGAGGTTCGAGTTCACACCCGGCAACAACGGCTGACCGCGCAGATCCAAGCCGATGGCCAGCGTGCCCTTGAAGTCGGGCAAGGTCCCGTAGGAGGTAAGTTGCGGCGGAACAGCAAACTGGTTCAGGAAGTTCTTCGGCAGGTCGAAGTGCTTGTTGAAACTCAGCGGTTCTTCGCCGGCCGTTCCGGGCCCCCGCTGAAGAGGCGCGGCGCCGAACTGTCCGTAACGCCCCTCCAAATCCTGCCCCAGGATCGTCCCGCCGATCAACAGTCGCTCGTATTGAAGCAGCGCGTTGCCGAACAGGGGCCGAAGGTTGATTTCGGCCGGCCCGTAGCCTTGGCCACGGGGTAGAGAAACGTTGCCTCCTCCGGCATAGAGATAGGGGTCGTTATTGTTTCCAAAAGTGCCTGCCGTGACCGGCCCATAGTAGCTGTCCGCGCCGCCCTCTTGGGTCTGGGCGAAGATGCCATGGGCGTTGACGTTCAACCGCCCGTCCAGATCCAGGCACAAGATGGCGGCCAACGGCTTGTACAACCGCCCGTCCGACGTCGACCGGACCGGCAACCCCACGTCGACCCAAATACTGTCCGTCACCCCGTCGTTGTCGTTGTCCACGTCCCAGCGGTAGTCGCAAATCCCGTCGCCACGCCTTGGACCTGATACGGGAAGCATGTCGTTTGGTGACCCCGGTGGTCCGAAAGTGCCGTCCCAGATCGGGTGAAATCCTGGCACTTGCCCGACATCATTGCCGCCGGAGGGTAGCCTGAAGTTGGGGTTCCCGCCGTCGAAGTTGGGGTGATCTTCCGGCAGCGGGCGGAGGATGATCTTCCGCTTCAGGTTGACAATCGCCTCGGCAACCCCCAGATCAAAGGGCCAGCGCTCGTCTTTACTATCAGCGATGTTGTCGGCACCGTACGGCGCGGAGAGTGCATTGCGTTTCTGGCCCGGGTTCATCTGACCCCAAAGGTCCATATCGAGGCCATAGTCGGTTGTCGTTCCGTCGGGATTGGTCTCGGGCTCAGAGAGATTGACAAGCTTCTCAATCCAGAAATTGACCAGCGCCGCACGGTGCAGCGACGGAATCGTGGCGATGCCGGTGGGCGTTGCGATCTGGGCCCCCAGCAGCATGTTTTGGTAGTCGACCGCGTCGTAGTCCTCGTTGGCAAGGATCACGGGGTCCAGGTCGTCCGCGGTGTTGGGTAATCCATCTGGACCGTTGAGCCAAAGCTGGTATTCCCGCAACAAAAACGGACGAGGCAGCAGCGCCAGCAGCCGACCTTTCTCGTCGGTCAGATCCATCTCGCCCGTATTCTGATTGTACCCCAGCCCCGGGCCACTGAACGCCGTGCCGTTGATCACGTAGCGGCAAGGGTTGTTCTGCACGAAGGCAAGAACATCCGCCGTCTGCACGCCATCGAAGGCGACGATCTGGAACCTAGGGATCCCGTCCACATATCGGCATCCCACAATTCGCGTGCTGGCTGCGGCCGCCGGGCCGTCGAGCATGGTCAGCACACACCCCACACACTGTTGCGGGTTCGCGACATTGGCCGGGAACTCGATGATCTGGCCGCGACAGATTTCCATAGCGTCATTTATAACGCCTTCTACGTAACGGTTACCGTAAATATCTTCCAGCAGGCTGTGCGGCTGCAGGACGGAGGCGGGGTTGCGACTGCCGCGGAGCACTTGCAGGGCGATCTGGTGGAGTTGTTCGTCGGGTGGGTCGGCGTATTGCTCGAGCCGCTCGACCGTTTTGGCCCCGCGGCGCGCATGGCCGGTGACCACCACAAACGCCACGGCCACCAACCCGAACATGGCCAATAGGCCCAAAACCACCAGCAGCAACACACCGCGTCGGGTACGGCTATGTCTAGTTTTCATCTTAGGTTTCCTCACCAAAAAAATGTCCACTTGCCCTGTAGTTCTCAAAAAAGAAGGCATTAGGCCTACCACAGAGGACACAGAGAGCACAGAGAAAGCACGGACAACAAACAGAATATTCTCTGTGCTCTCTGTGTGCTCTGTGGTTCCCCTTCTCTATTGTCCCCAAATCAAGCTTCGATCCAATTCGATCGTCGTACGATACACATCCACCACACCGTTGACGATTACGGCGTTCACCAGCGGGCGAACACCGTCGTTTACGTAAGATGACACGTCCCAATCCGGGCCTGCCAGCATTGCCATACGCGACAAGGCCGGGGGTGGATCGGGTAGCGCCGGATTCTGCACGACTTCGCCGACGGATGCCACGCGATACCATTGGGCTACCAAGTAGCCTCCCTGAGACATTCCGTAGACCATGATCCATTGGTCCTTGTCTAACTCCAGCAGCGGATCTTGCTCCCGAATGGGTGTATCCGCCTCGTCAGGCAGCGGCCAACTCAACATCACGCTCCCGCCGCCTAGTCCCACGCTGCCCAGGAAATCAACCCTCACGGTCCGCTCACCTTCGGCAATCGCCCGACCGTCGGCGGTCTCGTCTCGACTGCCGTCATCGAGGGTCTTAATCTGCAAATCGCGGTTGTAACACACCACGACCGAAACGCGGTAACGAATCTTCTGTAGACTCGGAACCATTGTTTCGCTGGGTACCGGGCTGACGGTCACAAACCATGTGTATTTGCCTGCAATCTCCGGAATCCAAGTGTTCACGCCAGGCGCCACTTGTAGCTCGGTTGCAATTCGCGTCGGACGTTGGTCCGCGGCGTCCGGGAGATGGAATGCCAGGTCGTCCTGCCAAATGAAGTCACGTTCGGCCAAAGGAAGCGGCATGGGAATGCCCAGAGGTACGGGAACGATCGGAAGTGGCCCCGTGTGCAACGTCAATCGCGCTATGGCCGTGTTGGTCGCGTTGGGGTCGAGCGGTCGGCCGAAATAGGGCGGGAGCGGAACACCCAGCCCATAATCGTTCACGTACTGGGATAAGAACAGCGGGTCGAGCACGAATGCCCCTTGGTTCAGCGCGAACTCCCCCACTGGCGGATTACTCAGAAAAAGCGCCGTCGCCGGCTGGCCGGTGTAGTGCAGCCAGCGTGCCGGCTCCAACACGCCGCGAACCTTGATGTCGCGCAGGCAGGCTCGGCCGCAGGTGCCGGCTCGGTCGGAGATGATACTCTCTTCGATGGCCAAGCGTCCGACGGGGATCAGTACGGCCAGACTCAAGATGCCGACGGTCAGCACGCCAATCGAGATCAGCACCTCCAGCAGACTAATGCCCGGGCGATTCCGTGTGCCTCTCATGTCAACGTCCCCCCATGCTCTGCCCCTCCCGGGCAATGTCGCGGGCCGCAAACAGGGCGTTTGCACGCTGGACCGGGTCGTTGTAGTCGAAACCTAGCGGCAGCACAGAAGCGGCATTCTCGGTGACCGCGACCAGTCCGGTCTGCGGATTCAACGTCACCCAAACGTTCGACAAGTCCTGCCAGTTGGCCCCCACTTCCGGATCGAGCGGCACCTTTTCCCGCTTGCCGACTAAGAGGAAAAGGGGCTCGGTCAGGTACTTCGGTACGCCGTCGAGCCACACTCGATCAATCGCGCCGTTGGGTGAGAACAGGATGACAATCGATCCGCCTGTGATGAACGACGTGTCCGTCCCCGAGGCCGTCAGATCGATCACCGCCCCGCTGGGCAGTTGCAGCGGCGGGGCCGCCGAAGACGTCGGCTGTCGCATGATCTCGAATGCCAACGGCTCCGAACGCGGCGCATCCCAAACGCTGTTTGTAGCCGGCCACGGCACCGGCTGGCGGTTGATCGGATCGATCACCAGCGTCAACGCGTGCGTGTCGATCCAACCGTCCAGATTGGTGTCGTCAACACCATTTTCACCTACTGTGAAATCGATGAAGCCGTTCTCGTCCCACGGGAAATCGAATGGCGGAGTAGTCGGATTGTGATTGGGTAAAGGGTCTTCCACAAGTACGTCGGCAACGATGCGATACCAAGGGCCTTGGTGGTTCAGTCGTATTAAATCGCCGTAGCGAATCAATCGGGGCGGGAAATCGTTGGTGCGGATTTGGGCCTTCAAGACGACGCGGCCGTTCCAATAGAACGACCCGCCCGCAAGCGTCCAGTCTTGCAGCCGGACCACCGAGTCGATCAAATCGCCGGCGTACAGCGGCGGGATTTCGGCCTGTTTTAGCACCATCGAACAGCCGGGTTCCGCGTCGGAGCGTTCGATCAAGACGCCGCAGGGGCGGCCCGTCTCCATGGCTCGGTAGCGGGCCGTGTTGAAGTAGACGCTGATCGCCCGGGAGGCCTCGCGGATCCGCTTCCCCTCGAGCATCGGCCGCATGGTCGGGATGGCCACGGCCATCAGCAGCGACATGATGAAGATCACCACCAGCAGTTCGATCAGCGTCACGCCGGGTCGGGAAGCAGGGGTTAGGGGCCAGGGGCTAGGGGTTAGGG
>SDBV01003135.1_pt1 | contig 24606 bp, 50 predicted proteins | sample 2277081 | NCBI WGS metagenome assembly SDBV01 (sample SAMN10402039, study PRJNA504765) | marine sediment metagenome | isolation source: marine sediment core GS10_PC15, 223 cmbsf | place: Arctic Ocean: Southern Knipovich Ridge | collected 2010 | reverse complement strand
TCCCAATAGTGACCGCCGTCAGTCGAGCCGAAGCCGTGGTCGCGGAGCCATCGACGCCGCCACGTCCGACCCTGCGCGAAGGCTGCGTCGCGCTCGTCGAAGGACATCTTCGTCGTGTCGCCGTACTCGCCGCCGTGCGCCGCCTTCCACGCCTCGACGCCCCGATCGTTCTTCCGGTTGCAGATCCGCGCGAGCTTCGCGAATAGAGCGTTCGTGTCGATCCCGCAGCCGCCGCAGACGCCTCGATCTCTCTTCTCCACGTAGTAACGCGCCGACCCTGGATGACAGCGGATGTACGTCTCGATCCGACACGCCTCCGAGCAGTAGCGTCGCCGGTTCGAGCCCGTGTCGCCCATGCACCACGTACACTCGCCCATCTTCCGGACAAGGCGGTCCCGGAACTGCTGGACGTTGCACGCTCGGAGGTTCGAGCCGTGGACCCTGATCCAGTCCTCCGCGATCCAAGCCTGACCCATCAGCGCCGCCTCCGGAGCCCGTTCCTCGACGCGATTATCCGGAAGCCGTCCTCGAACTCGACGAGCGCGCTATTCCGCCCGCCTCGAACGAGGACCCGACACGCCTGTCCCTTCCGGTCGATCGGTCGCATGAACGACCGCTTCCAGAACCACAGATAAGGGAACTCGGTCATCGCTACCAGTGACCTCCCGGCGTCGTCGCGTAGAGATGCGCGAGATAGATCACAAATCCCCCGACGACGACGGCTGCGAAGGCGATCGCGATCCAGTCGATTATCCGCTCGCGGTCGATCATCATTGTCAGTTCTCCGTCAGGTCGTCGAAGGCTGCTTCGAGCCTGTCGACATCGTCGGTCAGTTTCGCGACCTCGCGATCGGGGAGTTCGCCGCGACGGATTCCTCGCCGGAGCCGCCGCTTCATCCTCCGAACGGTCCAGGACATCCCGAGAATTCCGACCGCGTTCCGGCTCGCGCGGAAGACGATCCAGACGACGAGCGCGATCACCGGAGAGAAGAAGGCCACGACCTGCTGACCGATCGTCATCCGAATAAGTCTCCCTGTGACCGCTCTTCGGCGACGATCAGAGCGAGCCGTTCGATCGCCTTCTCGCGGGTCACAAGCTCGCCCGCGTTCGTCCAGTGTTGCGCGCGTAGGTGGCATCGCTGGCAGAGCGCGATCAGGTTCTTGTGTGGGATCTCGACCGGCATCACGCGCGGGTTCTTCTTGTCGCCGTCGAGATGATGGACCGTCAGGACCGCGCCGAGATGCGGCGGTCCGTTCGGCGTCTCGCAGGCTTCGCAGTTCCCGCCCGCGACGACCTTCACCCGGCTCGCGATCTCGTACCACTGTCGAGGGTAGCCGCTAGCCATGCTCGGCGACCCACTCTTCGAGGTAAGCGACCATCGACCGATGCCAGTCCTCCGGTGTCAGGTCGGGTCGAAAGTGTTCCGCCGTGATCGTCATCGCCACCCCTTCATCTCGCGCGCGATGGATCGGTTCTCCGTCAATTCGAGGGTATCAGCTTCCAAGATCGGACGTCTCGTTCGCGATTTCCATCAAGCGCCCCGGCGTAACAGCACCTTCAGCGACGAGAAGAAGGATCTCTTCCGCCTTGTCGTAGCTGGACATCCAGCGTTCCTCGTCCCGGCGCGACGGCCACGTTCGCGGCCTGCATCCGTGCGGGCACCGCATCCCGCGGACAGCGCCGTAGAGCCGGCAGACTGTCGGGCGCGTCTCGTACGTCGAGCAGCGCCCATCCGGGTCCAGCCAGCGACAGGTCAGCGTGTCGTCGTCGTATCGGGTCCCTGGAGGCTCGGACAGGTTCGCCGCCTCGGTCGCGGTGCACGGAACCGCCGCACACGACTCCTGACAAAGTCCCTTGCACTTCAGAAACGGGAGCCGCTTCACCGGTCCGCCGCTGCTAGCGATTCACGGGTCCAGCCCGGATGGAGGACGACCGCCTGCGAGTGTTCGCCGCAGTAGAGACCCATCCGGACGCCGCGCGAGTCCCGGATCTGATCGGCCGCGCTCGCCTCGCAGCGAACGACGTGATCGAGATCCTCGTCGAATCCGTGGCGCTCGCATCTCACGATCGTTTCCTCCTTCCGCCGGGCTCCGTGGAATCTTGCTCCCCTATTCCGCGGGATCGGGCTTCGGGGGTTCGGGCGGATGGATCTTCCGGATCACGATGAAGTCCGTCCCGTCGTGGTGCTTGTCACGGGAACCGAGCAGCCGCTTCGCTAGGTTCAGGACGGTCTCGTGCGCGCCGGGCCCGTGAGCGACGATCGCCGCCGCCGAGTGGTCGCCCCGATAGTCCGCGAAGTGATGTTCTACGGTGATCTTCATCAGGTCTTCTCGGGCTCCAGGTCGGGCTCTTCCGCCGGGACCGGGACCTCGCGCCGAGCGATCGCGGCGTTCGCCCACATAACGACGCCTTCGAGGCGGGTCAGCGCGAGGGATTGTTCCCGGCAGACCGGAGTAAGATCGACAAGCTCTTCCGCGAAGGCGAACGCCATCGCGCGGATCTTCTCGTATCGCTCCGACTGATTCCCGGTCGGCGGATGGTAGGTGAAGCGGGTCGCGAGTTCGTCGCGTTCAATCGTCATCGGTTCCTCCCCGTGGGTTTGTATTGCTGGCAGTCTGGACAGTCAGGACCCGATAACGGTCCTCGTCGCGATCGGGAAGTCTGTCGAGGCGTCGACCTGATACGATGGCGGACATACGGGTCGCCTTCGTGATCGGGTCGATCGGGTTCCGCATCCGTTCCTGGATCAGCATCTCCCGACGAAGCTCGTCGGCGACGAGGCTCGCTTCCCGGATATCAGCCGCGCCGATCTCGGGCTTTCCTTGGAGTAGCTGGAGCAGAACTTCGACGAGATGATGGAAGACTGGGTCCTGTCGGTAGCGATGGGCGAGCCACGGCGGGATGATTGCGGTTCCGTAGGCGACCGCCCTGTCGTTCGGGTCCATCGTCACTTCCTCCCGTGGGTTCTACGTCCAACTCCATTGGCGACCGTCAATAACAGCCTGTCTCGATGCTTCTATGGCTGCTCGCAGGAACGTCTCCCCTGCTTCCGGGAACGCGCAGGCGCGGATCTGCTCTTCGGAACACGGCCATTCTTCCGGCTGCGTCCAGTTGCACGGACCCTCGCCTCTGACGTGGTAATAGCCTGTCGGGAGACGTTTGACGTTGATGATCATCGCTTCCCTTCGCACGTCGCCTGATGGGCGATCCAGAACTGCTCGACGACGCCGTTCGACCGGACGCCCTGGAGTGGTTTCGGGTTGACTGGGATCGACTTCGCCGGATTCTTCGCGGAACGGATGAAGCTGATCGACCGCCCGCAGTTTCGGCAGTTCCCCGTCGACGGAGCCGCGTCCGCCATCCGCGACGAGTATTCGTAGTTCTCGCCGCAGGTCGGACAGGCGTCGAGCATCGGGTCGCGCTTGATCCTGCAGGCCGAGCAGGTCCCGGTGAAGGCGGGTTCATCCGCGGTCGTCTTCATTCCAGCCACTTCCACAGAACCCACACGACGATCACCGCCATCACGGCAACCAGCGCCCACACGGAGCGGTAACGGGTGAACGAGAATTGTGCCGTCACTTCGTAGCCGGATCGGTCTTTCCGGGGCTGGCGGATTCGCCGAACCCGGAAGATCAGGATCGCGAGGATCACGACGGCCCCGATCCCGAGATAGAGCAGGAAGGCTCCGAGCGCGTCAGGCATCAGGACGGCTCGATCCGGAATTCCCACGTGATCTCGATCGAATCGTCATTGAAGAGCCGGAACGTGAAGTCGCGACGGCAGATCGCGACCCCTTCCGGGCTAAAGATCGCGCCGTGTGCAATGTCGATCGTCTTCTTCTCGCATTTGAAGCGCGACAAGATCCTCGCGTTGCCGACCTCCATCGGCTCGAAGCTCTCTGCATAGACGATCTCCTTCTCGGGGTCGTAGACGACGAGAGATCCGATCTTCGTCCAGGGGTCGAGCGTGATGAATTCGGGCGATGGGTCGAGATCCGGCAGCGGATAGGAATCTACAGACCCGATCGGGAGAAGATGCAGAACGGTCGAGCCTGTCAGGAGTCGGACTGACGCAACAAGCCCGCCGACCAGAAGACCGCGTCGATTGAACATCAGACACGCCTCACGACGACGTAGCTCCAGCCGTCGACGACCCGCAGGACGAAGATAGCCTCGAAGATCTCGTCGTTCGAGACGCCCTCGGAGGTCTTCGCCCGCGCGTCGCCTCCGAGATCGGCGACGACACAGTCGCCCGGATCGACTTGTGACCCGCGATCCGGACGATCCGGACGCCGAACTCGGGACCGTCTACCTCGTGAGCCGTCGAGCCGTCCGCGTGTTTGAGTCTCCGCGACATCAGACCGGATCCCTCCGGCGGCGGCGTTCCGGAGGTCGGACGCCGATGGTCCCCGGACGTCCGGCTGTCCGGTAGGGCTCACGCTGACTCTGGCTCACGGGAACGATGTCGACGAGCGCCTTCGCCTCCCGGCGGCGCTTCACGTCCATCCAGCACGCCCGACCGACGCGAAGCATCAGGTCGCCCCACAGAGAAACGACGGCTGCGAGGATCAGGATCGCGAGCGATCGGACATGCTGCAAAGAAGCGGCGATCGCCTCCAGGGTTTCGAGCAGGGCTGCGGCTTGCTCGGGGTCCATCAGGTCCTCCGGGTTCCGATCGGATCTGATCGGATCTGATCAGGGTCGATCGTCAGGATCGGATCGGGAAGCGCTGTCGGCTTCCCGAATACCTTCTTCAATGCGGTCGGAGGCGACATCGTCACGCCTCTCTGACGCGCTTCATAGCGCTCCCGAAGTTCGCGAGCGCCCAAGTTTGCGCGGCGGGATCGCCGAGCTTCTGCGCGGCTGTCAGAGCCTCGAAGGCATAGTCGAGATCTTCGCGCGGAGAGCGGTCGTCGTCGATGACGCCGCCGAGCAGCCGGAGGAAGGCGTCGAGGTCGAACGGCTCTACGTCGTTCCCGGCGGCGATCAGGTCATCGAACGGGTTCGTCGACTTCATATCCCAACCCCGAGATCTCCGGCGATGTCGTCCATCCAGTCGCGTTGAGGCTCGGACAGGGAGATCTCGCCGTCCTCGTCGAGCTTCGAGCGCATCGCGTCGAGGAAGTTGAAGTTCCGATCCGTCAGCCCGCCTCGATGCATCGACGCGCGGTCGAGCGCTTCTGCGGCGGCGAAGATCACGTCCGCGTCGGTCATTGTTCCGTGTCCTCGTCGACCGGGCGGAGCTTTCCGGCGATCAGGTTCCGGAGGTTCGTGATCCAGACGAGCGCGTCGTTCGGGCTCTCGAACGAGAGCGTCAGCTTCGAGCGCGCCGCCTCGACCTCGATCGAGACCGAGAAGGGAGCGACGTGACAGCGAGTCTTCGTCGTCTCCATCGCGACCGCGATGAACGCCTTCCCGTCGGCTCCGAGCGCGTCTTCCGAGAAGCGATCGGCGGGATCGTGGACCTGTGGATCGTCCGCGATCTCGATGACGAGCAGATGGTATTCGCCGTCTTTCTCCCACGTTCCGACCGACAGACCGCGACCCTGTCGATCTTCAACCTCGACGAAAGTCAAATCCGGACCCTCTCCAGCGAAGCGGATCTGGATGACGCGAGACTTCCAGCGAGCCGGGACGTTCTCCGCCGCGACCGCCTCCGGGATGATCGTGATCGTGTCGCCGTCCCGCTCGGTCGACGCGGTCCACTTGCCACAGGCTCCGCCGTGGAACGGATTCCTGCCGCAGACCGTCGCTTCGCCGTCCAGGATTCCTTCCTGGAATGCCTTCCCGCAGATCGGGCGTGTCATCGGCCGAACAACCACGCGACCACGAGCGCGCCGATAAGCGCCAGCCGCAGAGAAAAGCGGAGATTACCGGTCAGCGCCTTCATTGTTCCAGCGCGAGTTCGGACATAACCGCCCGCTCGATCTCGGTCAGATCCCACTCGGCGAGGACCTGGAAAAGCTCGCCGCGAATCTTCCGGAGAAGAAGCGGGTCGCGCGGCGGCTCGGGGATCTGTGAGCGCTCGAACCATTTGTCGACTTCCCACAGGATATGCCAGTCCTTCAACTGACCGACGTCCGGGCGGATGTCAGCCGGGACCGCCGGGACGAGCGCGAAGCCGGTCACTTCGTACGGCTCTCCTTCACGCTGCTGTCCCATGTCGACGCGCTCCATCAACGTAGGCCAAAACCATCCCTCTCGCAGCTTCGACGAATCGAAGGTCGCGGCGTTCGTCCGTCTACCCCATCGGAAATAGACCTGCTTCCGATCCGCCCGCGCGATCGCGAGCCGTGGTCGCCCGGTCTCGTCGAGCCCGGCAAGCTGGAACGACTTCGAGAGATGGATGACGCTCCCGCCTTCGGCGATCGCTTCGTATGCTTGCCGACAGGCGTCGTAGAAGTCCTGCGAGTCCGCCTTCGAGGTCGCGGCGTAGGCTTCCGCTTTCGCCTGCGCCTCCGCCACTGTGACCGTGATCTGTTCCGTGTTCATCGCTCGATCCTTTCCTCGAAGAGTCCCGGAATCTTCGGGACGCAGGAGACGCCGGTAGGATTTCCGATGCGAGTCGAGACTACGACGCAGACGAGCCGGTCGGTCTCGACCTCGACGACGACCACTCTCCGGCCGCAACCGCCGGCCCATATTCCAAGAATGAAGACGAGCGGAAGCGCGGCGAGATAGGTCCAGCCAATCCAGTGAGCCTTTATCGCGGCGAACATCTATTGCGGGACTCCCGTTATCCCGCCGACCTGGGTCGCGTCCGCCACTTCGACGCCGTTCACCGTGTTTGTTCCGGCGAGTGTGAAGTTGAACGGATGAAAATGAGCCGAGTAAGGAGAGGTCGCGAGCAAGCCGTCGAATTCAGGCTGGATCATCGGGTCGCCGCCGCCTTGAACGCAGACCGCGTTCGCGACGCATTCCAGATAAGCCGCCTCGAACCATGTTTGCGTATCGATCGGATCGGCCGAGGGAAATTGGGGAGCCTGCATCGCGGCCTCGGGTGACATTCCGAAACCGACGAGAGTTCCGAGCCCCATATTGAAACCTCGAAAGCTTACATCCGAGCCGAGGGGCGATCCGGGACCGTAGATCGGGAGCGTCGAGGCAAATATCACGTCATGGTCGATCGCGTTTTGCCCGTGCATCGTGTCGCCCCGCGTGAGCAGGAGCCAATGCGCGCCGCTCGGCTCACCAACACACGAACTCCAGATATCTCCGGGGGGTGTGGGGTCCGGGCATACGCTGCCGTCTAGCTCAAGCGCGACTTGCTGGAACGCGATTCCGTTGACGACTTGCGACGGCGTGCACGGCGACGCGTCGGCGCAATAGTTGGCGATCCAGACCGGCATCGGCGGCGCGGTTGGGACGTTCTGCCACATTGCAAAGTTGAAGACCGCCGTCATGAACGTAAGCGCGGCGACGAGTATCAGGTTCGGGTTTTTCACAATGACCTCCTATTACTACATCCAAAAAGAACAACAGAAGACAGTAGTAGTAGAGCCTGCGGAAAAGTGGAAAACCTCCGGCGGGCCACGACCGGAAAGGATCGAGCGCGATCGAGCCCTGTGCAAATCCTGTGAATCCTGCGTGGACGTTGTCGACACTCTTCGCCCGGTGAACACTGAATCCACAGAACATCCGAACGGCGATCCACAGGTTTTCCACAGGCTGCGGATATAGCTGCGGGGTCGGCGGAGGGGTAGCGATCCCCAGGTTCCGACCGTCCCAAAACCGACCTCCTTCGAGCCGCAGCGAACGCAGATCGAGCCGCCCGATCTACTGCCTCCCGCTACTCGCGTCAGAGGTCGGAACGGCTCGATCTCGTCCTTCGTTTCCCGGAGGATGCCACTCGACCGGAACGGATGGACGACGTCTATTCTCGATGTTGCTTCCATCGGATTCTCCGGTTCGAGTGGCGCTCCGATTCTACATCAAGCGCGGAGCTTCTTCACTTGATGACCCTTCTTCTTCCAGTTGACTCCGTCGACGTAAGCCATCGTCAGGACCCTCTCCATCGCGAGATCTACCGCGTCGTCGCCGGGCGCGACGTTCAGTTCGACGCGGAAGCTCACGGCGGAGGCGAAGACCTCGACCTCGACCCGCTTCTTCAAGCTCCCGCGCTTCTCGATCGTCGGGATCATGTCGTCGATCGCGGCGCGAAGCGCGGCGGTCGGCGATCCCTGCTGTCGGATTCTCGCGAGTTCGATGATCTGATCCGGCGATAGTTGCTCGAACTTGATTCCCTGCGAGACGAGCAGCCGGATCGGGAGCGACCGCGTCGGCTCTTGCAGTTCTTCCGGGAGAGCCCGGACCCTCGCTTCGGCTTTCAGATATTGGCGAAACGTGACGCCTCGCTTCCCCTTGCTCGCCGCGTATTCGTTCAGGTCCGCGAAGCCGTGAAGCTGCCAGAGCCGCCCGACCTCCATGTCGCCGAGAGCCTGCGCCATCTTCCAGCCGACGCGCTCTTCCTGGAGGATCAGGTCGTCCACCGACGAGTCTCCGGTGATCGCTCGCTCTTGCCACTCGACCTCTACGTTCTGCCAGATCAGCCAGATCCAACCGTCGAGCGTGAAGCCGCAAGCGCCGCAGGTTTCCGGCGGCTTCTTCGCGTTCAGTTGCTTCGAACAGGACGGACAGCGGACCCGCTTCGTCTCGGGATGCGGCTCGAAGACGTTCCCGCTCTGGAGATATCCGTAGACTCCCGGCTTCGGCTTCAAGTAGGAACGATTCAGGACCTCCGCGATCTCGTCACGAAGCTCGACCGGCTGACCGTCGGGGTCGCTGATCCAAGCATATCCGCCTCGCTTCTTCGTGAGAATGCAACGTTTCAACATGATCGGAAAGTCGGGCTGCGGGTGGATCTGATCGTGGTGGTATTGGCAGATACGTACGGTCGGACCGCTCGATCCTTCAGCGGATCTATGAATGATGTGATGCTCGGAAGTCTTACCGCCTTCTCGCGCACATCGACCGAGAAGAGGGTGCGTTAAAACGCATTGAAACTGATCTTGGACTTCGGGAAGTTCAGGTTCGGACATGGCTCCAGGTCCTGCCTCTCCTCGCGTCATTGATCGTTGCCTTTGATACTCCAAGTTTTCTACCAAGAGTTCCGTCCGGCTCAAAAGATCGGCGAATTTCGCGGACGTCGTTCTCCGTCAACTTCGACCCCGGATGCTGTTCACCTTTCATCGGCGCGTTCCTTCTCTTTGCTGCCCGGTCGCGATTATTTTCGGCTTGCGTTCCTAGGAACAAATGGTCGGGTCGAACACAGTCGCGAACATCGCATCGATGAAGAACACACAATCCGGTCGGGATCGAAGCCGTTGTGATCTCGTAAGCTACACGGTGAACTCGCCGGACTTTCCCGCACCATTTCACCTTCCCGTAGCCGGTAGTCCCGTGGCTGCCTTTCCATCGCCAACAAGCGCCCGAACGATCGACACGTTTCCAGAACCGATCAATCGCTCGGGCTCGGGTGAATGGCTTACGCGGCACCGGTCAGTTACTCGTCGTCGCTAGCTTTCTGGCGGAAGGTCCGCGACTCGATCTCGTCGCCGCTGCTGTCGAGGATGACGAGCTTACAGGGAGCCGCCGCCTTCGCTGCTCGGGTCGCCGCCGCGATCGCCTTCGCCTTCTCGCGATGACAGCCGATCTCGGGGAGCTTGTCCGGCGAGAGGTCCTTCGAGCCGATGTTCCAGCCTTTGTTCAGGATCGCCGGGTCGGTCGCTTCGAGTAGCTTCGCCTTCGTCGGGAAGTGTCCCGTCGGGATCTTCGTCCGGTTGTAGGTGAAGCCGAGATAATGGACGACGATCGTCGGCATCAGAGCTTCGACCGCCTCGTCGACGACCTCCGCCGCCTCCGCCGTGACCTCTCCGAGATCGTCGAGCGCGTCCGCGAGTTCTTCGCCTGCTTCCAGCGTCTCTTCCGCCGCCTCGACTTCGGCGTCTGTGGGCTCTTCTGTAGCCTGCTGCTGCTCGTCCATCATCTCCGCCTCCTGTAGTGAGGTCGAGCCACCCCGGCCCGTCTCGTGGATACTAGGGATTCCTACGGCTTTGTCCAGCCGGCCGAGTGCGCGACTGAGCCGGCGCACGTTTCGGTCTAGCTTGCGTTTCTTCCGTCGTGTTGTCCGCTGCTCCGCTCGATATCGGACCAGGAAAAGCAGACGGTCCAGCCAGTCCATCATGTCACCGCCGAACCATCAGAACGGATCGGGGAAAGGTTCGGGATTCGAGCCGCCGATCTGCCAGCGGAGACGAATCGAGTCCCTCCCTTCCCTCCATGCGTTCCAGGTCTTGATCGTGATCGCGTGGATGTAGTGAACTGATGCTTTAGTTTGAGACGTTGCCTCTCGGACGAGGCGTTTCCGCAAGACGTAAATCGGAGTTCCTTCCGTGAGGTCCGCGCCCGACGCTAGAGCCTCGAAGAATGCGTCGGCGTCTTCCGGGTCGAGCATTGAGAACCGATAATGAAGAAACACAGCGAGCCCTCTACTGTAGCGAAGCTCTCTTCCGATACGTCGCGAAGACGGAACGCTCTCGCGGATTCCCGGATGCTTCTCCAGCAACCGAAGCCCTCGTTTCGGAGTCGGCGATTTGCCGTGTCCCGTGTGACGCTGATTCCCCGTCTCGCGCCTGTGGAGAAAGCCGATAGCAGACGCCAGATCGGCGACGTTCTTCTCGCCGTGGAGCTTCAACTGATCGGCGAGCGATCGTCGCTTCGGTCGATCCATACACATCTGCGAATCAAGAGGAACCCCACGTAGAACGATGACTGTAATCGGGATGCCGCTCTTCACAACCGAAGTGAGCCGATGCTTCCCGTTGATCAGTTCGCCACGATCGTCAAAGGTGATCGCGTCGTTTGTCAGCCTGAATTCGTCCCTCTCCATTTCCGGAATCAATAGCTCGTTGACGTGGTCGATCGAGAGCGCTCGGTTCCGTTTCTCCGTGGCGAGATATTTTACTGCTGTTGACTGGTCGATCGTTTCAATCACAACTGTCGGTTCCATGTCGTCCTCCTAGTATCCAAAAGGAATATCCGCGTCCGTGATCCCGGCATCCGAGAGAGCGTCGGGACGTTCGTCGACGTCCTCGACCGAGTCCGGATCGACGTTCGGATCGACCTCGTCGTCTTTGCCGGGCTCGTCGTCCTTCGTTTCGAGCGCGTCCGCGACGATCCGCTCGACTTCGGCGAGCGCGGTCAGGTAGTTCCAGACCGTGAGCTTCGCGCCGTCGTCGTTCTCGGGCTTGAAGCGGTCGATCAGCATCAAGCCGACCGTCGCGAACTCCGCGCCCGAGGTCCTCACGAGGTTCCAGAACTGCAACTTCGCGACCTCCAGGTCCGGCGGCGGACCGTAGCCGGGACCGAAGTCGGTCGGGACGATCTCCTTCGCGAGAATGACCCACGTCGCGATGTTGCTTTGCCGGGCTCGCTCGTCGCTCCAGCGCCGCTCGGTCGTGTTGATAATCATCCGCTCGTCCTCGACGCTCTCGATCACGCCCGGAGCCGCGACCGTGTCCGCGAGATTGACAGCCCATCGAGCGATAGCTTCCGCCTGCTTCCTCGTATAGAGCGGCGTCGCGAACTTGTCACGCTGCGGGAACTTGTACGGATCGAAGGCGGCGGGAGCCTGCTGCGGAGCCTGTCGCGGAGCAGGAGCCGGAGCGGGAGCGCGTGTGTCGACCGAAGCGCCGCTCGGCTGCGGCTGCTCTCCAGCAAACTCGACGATCCAGGCGTGACCCGACGAGCCCTTCTTCGCTTCCTTCGTGATCGCGAGCTTCGAGCCGACGCGGATCGCGTTCTGCGCGTGGAGTTTGAGCAGCAGATCGTGAAGGTAGTCGCCCGGAAACAGGGAGCGCTCGCGCCCGAATTCCTGATCCTCCGTCCCGTCCTGGACCTCGACTCGCCAGATCCAGAAGTCGCCTTTATCGTTTTTCCCCGCGTAGACGAACGGATCCTTCTGTCCCGTCTTCGTGACCGTCAGGAAGAGGGTCTGATCGCGCCCCCAATTTCCCGGATTCAGTGTCGGCGGATTCGCCATGTCGTCCTCCTGGATCGTCGCCCCGACTAGAACGGCGGAGGCGACTCGCGTTGACCGGATTCGTCTTCTTTATTATGTCGCTTGTGCGACACTTTCGCAATGGGGATTAGCCGCGCGGCGAACTTCGCTAGCTGTCGAGTCGCGACCGTATCCTTCCGACAATGGTCGGCGAGCTTTCCCCATTGTTCCGTCCCGACCCACTCGGCGAGATCGTCGAGGCTCGTGACCGGCGGGAGCGGGTCGACGCCGAATCTCCAGCACCATTGTCGGAGCGTCCCGGTCCTCTGCTGACGATAGCCGCCGAGGACGAAGCGGAGGTCGATATGCTTCTCCGTCTCATAGAGTCCCGGCATCCGCGACAGGATGTTCGGGAGGCGGATTCCCTGGAGGACGCAGCGCGTCCGGATCAGCGGGAGGTCGAAGTCGTGACCGTTGAACGTGACCAGCCGGCCCGCGTCGCCGAGCGCGTCCATCGCTTGAACTAGGATCTCGACTTCGTCCGGACCGGCGGCGGAGCAGAAGCCTAGCTCTTCCTCCGCCTCTTCGTCGGTCTGTTCACCGATCGGGACCGGGAGGATCGTGATCGCGTTGATCATCGCGAAGCAGGGGTGGAGTCGACAGTCGTCGACGATCTTCTCCCGCCAAGCGTCGAACTCTTCCTCCTGTTTAGCGGCGAAGATCTGCGGCGGAGCCTGTCCGCCTTCGACGAGCTTCAAGAGATCAGCCGCGAGGACGTCCATCTTCTTCACGGTCTCGGGCTCAGCGACTCCCATCTCTCGCGCGGCTTCGTTCAGCCCGTCTCGCCCGAGCTTCGTGAAAGCGTTCACGGACAGAGGCTTCGACGGCGGCGGCGAGTCTCCGAGGAAGTCGACCGCTCGCGGGTCCGCGTCGGTCTCGATGTCGAGGACGTAGGTCGGCTTCCAGTCCGGCGAGCGACCTCTACGCTTCGCGATCGCCTCCGGTGTGTAGTCTCGAACTTCTCCTTCTGCCATGATGTCTAGCTCTCCTTCGTTCCGCCCGGCGACGCCGAGCTTCCTTCGCGTATGGGCTCCGCCAGCAGGCGGCGAAGAGAGCTTGAAGGACGAGACCGATCACGATTCCGACAGCTAGCGCGATCAGATCGGGTCGATCCATCAGTCCTCCGGATCTCCGCCACCCCTAGCGGTTTCGATCAGATTATAAACGGGATCGTCCATCAGACGAACGGCTCGATCGTGGATCTCTTCGACGACCTCGATCGAGTCCTGCGGGACCTCGACGCGGTCCTTCGCGCCGACCGCGAACACGAGGAAGGCGTGAAGCTCGTCGATCCGCCGACCGTTGAAGTCGCAGAGCAGACACGTCCGCTTCTCCATCGCTCCGGGCTCGCCGCTCTCCGCCGCGACATGATATTCGCCCTTCCCATCGCAGAGCCGACAGCGCGTCGCCCGCTCCAGGATCTCCCGCTGCTCTTCGGCTTTTTCCTGGAGCGCTCGGACGTCGCGACGGACGAGAACCGCCATCCGCTCGACGCCTGCGAGCGTCGATTCGTAGTCGTCGACGATGCCACGAACGAAGCGCCAGAGGTTCGCGGTCTGTTCGTCCTTCGCTTCCTCCGCGACCGCTGTCCGCCTCTCGATCTCCGAGCGGATCTTCGCGCGTCTATCCTTCGTCAGTAGCTCACTCATTGGACGCGCCCGCCGTCCTCGGGCTTCGTCTCGAAGCTACCTCTAGCGAGCGGGACCGTATTCGAGGCGATCGTCCCGAGCGCGTCGGTCATCGCCATCAGGACAAGCTCGTGAAGCTCGATCGGGAGGATGTCTTCCGGTCCGGAGACGGAGACGTTCAGCCGTTCGTCGTGATCGCTGTCGGGTTTCCAGACCGTGATCACGATCTTCATAACCTCGTCTGGACCGAGTTCGGGGCGGGTCACGATCGCCTCCGGCGCTTCGGCGGAGCGCCGACCGCGTCGCGCGCCTCGTCCTCGACGTCCTTCATCGCGTCGACCGCCTCGTCTTTCGCGTCGGTCACTTGCCTCCATGCGCCCTTGAATTCCGCGATCGTCTCGGCGAACGCCTTCCCGAGCTTCGGAAGCTGCTTCGCTCCGAAGAGCAGGATCAAGATCCCGACGATCATCGCGACTTCGGCAAACCCTAGCGATCCGAACACTTTTCTCTCTCCTTCCAGGTCTCCGCGCGCCGCAAGATCTCCAGAGCTTCTTCGCGGTTCGCCTTCAAGACGACGAGCGTCTGGAGCATCGTCGAGCAGTAGCGGCAGCCGTCGACGTGATCGAGAAGTTCTTCGATCCGCTCGACCTCGATGTCGCCGTCGGTGAGCGCCACAATCTCGACCGGCTCGACGCAGTCGTAGACGGGAGCGCTCACGCCTCCGCCTCCGCCTCCGCGACGAGCTTCTTCAACTTCCCCCGAGCGTCCGCGATGTCGTGAGCTTCGAACGGCTCGATCATCACGTCCACGAACGACGACGATCGCGCGTCGTGGAGAACGTCGTCGAGATGAATCCCGGACGCGCTCTTGACGTGATGCGTCCCGCTCGTGTGTCGGTATCCCCAAAATTTCTTCACCGATTCTTCCTCCTGAGTGTCAGTCGTCGATCAGTCCGGCGTCGCGTAGACGTCGAGCGAGATCGCCCGTCTTCCAGCTATCGATCGCGAGCGCGAGCGACGGGAAGCCCTGCGCGAGCCTCCCGAGGTTTTCGTCGTCGGCGATACACATACAATCGATCAGGCTCGTGTAGAAGCTCCCGTTCATCCCGAATTGCCATTTAAGAACGAACTGCTCGCCCTCTGTCCAGTCGTCGGAACTGAGCGCCGCAGCTAGCGCCGCGCGTCGCTCGTCTTCTTTGGTCTTCATCGTGGCATCCTCCCGGTTTTTTAGATCCGGACCGCGTCCGGCATCCGTGGAGAATCCGCCTTCCGCCTCGCCGGGTTTGCGCGGTCGTAGCCGCGCATCCACTCGACGAAGTCTCGGAACGTCCGCGTCACACGGACCTCCGCGTCGCCGGCCGCGATCCATCGATAGATAGTCGCGCGATCGACGTCCGCCATCCGAGCGGCGTAGGTCGGATTCATCGAACGACCGTCCGGACGCTCTCGCGTCGCGATCCAGCGGTCGACCTCCTGTCCTGTCAAGGTTTCCTCCTGTGATGAAGCCGGGCGGGATCTTCCCGCCCGACGGTTCAATTCGGTTTGATGACGCGTCATCAGGCGACCGCGCGGGCGACCTGATAGCTGTCGTGCCAACGCTCGCGATCGTAGCTCCATCGGACCTGACCTCCATCAGTCTCGCGCCAATAGGTCCGACCCTGTTCGTCGCGGCGTTCCTGCTCGGTCCAATCGCCACAAACGACATGCCGCTGACCGACGTTCTGCTCGCTGACAACTTCGTGGTTCCGGGGGTTGCTCATGTCGTCCTCCGTTGTTCGTGCGTTGACCATGTAGAGATTATCGTCGATCTGTGTCGCGGTTGCAACACTTTTCCAGACGATTCGGAGGGTCGCGAATTCAGGCTCGAACCGGAGTCTAGCCGTCCCGCTCCAGTTTGCGGCGCAGCCACTCCACCAGGGAAACGAGCCAGCGACCGGGAGTCGCGTCGAGAAGTTCGTGTCCGAAGGCTCTTTGCGACTCGCCGAGTTCTGTCCACGCCTCATGGGCGGTTCGGAAGGGACACTTCTCGCAGGGTCGCCGGACCTTGAAGCGCTCCGGATGTTTCGCCTTCGCCGCCATATTCACGACCGGAGATCCGCGACCGCGTCGCAGTCCTTCGGGTCGAACTCGGGATGGAAGTGTTCGCGGATCGGCTGCTGATTCGGTCCGGTCAGCAGGACCGAGCGCTCGCAGCGAACGCAGACCCAGCGGTCCATCGCGATCAGATAGTAGGGCTCGCCGTCGACGCGATCGACGCGGACGCGGACCCCGATCTCCGAGCAGGTCATCTCGATCCCGACCGGGTCACAGTTGCAGATCAATCTCGGGACGTGCGACATAGTGGCTTCCTCCGGTTCAGTGTTCAGTGTCGGGACAGCCCCTTCAGTCGGGCCCTCTACCGTGCAGGGCCTCAGGTGGAGCCACCGGACGTTAGCCGACCACAGCCCCCCGGCATTGCTGCCGGCGTCCATGACCCTGATCGCCAGCTTGCCCGGTCCCGGGATCTTGCCTCCGCACGCGGGGCAAGTGGCGCGGTTTGACTTCGTCAGGTCCAGGTAGCAGACCAACTCGCCCCGGCCGAATTCTGTCCGCTGGAGATCCTCGGGTCCCAGGTCCGCAGCTTGCGACCACAGATCCTCACAGGAGGCGAGCGGCCAACGCTTCGGTTCAGGCATCGGCCATCTCCAGGATGATCGTGTTGATCGCCTCCGCTGGGCGGATGAGGATTGGCTTGCCGAACTCGGGAGCTTCCGCCGCGAACGCCGCGCGCATCGACTCCATCATCGCCGCAGCCCTCCCGGCTTCCCGCGAGCCCGCGAGCAGTTCATGGATGACCATCGTCAGCGCGCCGACCGCGACGCCCGGCTCGATCCCGTAGACCCCGAGCGAGCAGAGGATGATCCGACACGCCTCCGCCGAGTTCGGTCCGTGTTCCGGATCGGCGAGCATCTTCGCGCGCTCGTCCTCCATCGCTTCGACCGCATTCCGCAGGACCTCGTCCAGTTCGGAGCGATCGAACTCGGGTCCGACGTAGTCGTAGCCGTTCGAGTCGTCGGTCCACGCGAAGCGCTTGATCCCTTCGACGACCCCGGCGAGATGCGCTTCCAGGATCGCGACGCGGATCTGTCGCCGACATCGCGCGACCTCCTTCACCTTCGCGAGTTCAGTCATCGCGTCGACTCGAAGCCGCACCACAGGACGGCGATCCGCGTCGCCGTCGAGACCGAGTCGAGGACCGACGGCGTCTCGGATACGCCGGTCGCTATTGTCAGCAGGACGGCGAGTTCTTCGGCGTCGAGCGTTACCGTCGAGCCGTGGTCGCTCGCGTCGGCTACCTTCGCGCCTAGTCGTTCGATGTTCGTCATCAGATCCAGCCCTCCCCTTCCATGAAGTCCAGGACCTCGTCCCAATTTTCGGAGACCGCCGCGATCGGTTTCCGCTCCGCGACCTGGATCTCCCGCCGACCCTCGAACTGATCGGGGTCGAGATAGTCCTGGATCGCGTCGCCGATGACCTGCTTCATCATCGCCGGTTCGAGCGCGTCGAGTTCCCACGAATCCCGCGTCCAGCAGGTCTGGATGTATCGAGCCGCGCGAGAGTCGGAGAGCTTCGCCGGGTTCGGCGGAGCGCCGGTCTCTTCGATCTGCGGCATCGTCAGCGCGATCCGGCGGAACTCGACCGAGACCCCGTAGATATTCCCGAAGCGGTTCCCGAGATCTTCGTCGATGTTGAGCCCGCTCGGATCGTGGTCGCCGAGATAGAGGACGACGGGATTCTGTCCGTCCTTCCGGATTCGCTTGAAGCGCATCGCCGCCCGCCAGATCGACGACTGCGAAGGGTAGCCGCGACAGGCAAAATAGTTGCAGTCCCACTCATTCGCGACCTGCTGAATGACCTCTTCGAGCGCCTGCTTCTCGACCCAAACTTCGACGCGGTTCCGCTGATCTTCCCAAAGGTCGAGCAAGAGCGAATGCTGAATCCGGTCGATCAGGTCCGCCGCGTCGTCCGTGTGCGTCATCCCCCGGAGCGACCGCGTCCGGTCCTGGATCGCCGTCCAGTCGAGCAAGCCACGGAGGCGCGCGTCGTTCACGATCCCGGCGATCCGTTTGTAGTTCTTATCGGTGTTCTTCGTGTGCGGCTGGAGTCCGTGCGCCGCGTTGTAGACCGCATCGATCCAGGGTCGCTCGCCGGGGTCGGGCTCGTCCGGGAGCAGATCGAGCGCGATGAATCTGTAGTAAAGCTGACGGACGGTCAGCGTCAGACCTTGCGCCCGGTAGTCGGCGACGATCGCGTCCGCCTGCTCGACGATCCGCATGACCGGAGCGCTCGTTCGCTTGTCCACGTATCGGATTTTCGACATCGTTCCGCCTCCCCCCTATTTGAAGATCCGCGAGATAGGATTCTGCTCGAAGTACCGCGCCCGGTCGACCGATCCGCTCTTCGTCGCGAGCAGTCCGGCGATGTAGCGCTTCATCGTGTTCCGTCTCCAGTTCTGAACCTGCGCCGCCGCCGCCTTCTCCTTCTCCGCCTTCTTCTCGGCGACGCCGTTCGCCCTGACCTCTTCCTTCGCGTCCGTCTTCGCCTTCTTCACTCGATTCGCGCAGCGCTTGCACTTCGCGCCGGGCTTCGCGAGGAAGCCGTCGCAATCCAGACATCGCTCGATCTCGTTGTCGCCCGTGTAGCTCGTCACGTGCCGGAGCGGGAGCTTCGCCTGATCGGTCATCGTGACCTCTGGAGCGCCGCGCGCCCGAGGTTCGTGATCACGGCTCGCCCGGTGAAGTCCCCGCCGCCGGGCTTCTTCGTCGCGGAGATCCAGCCGCGCTCGAAGAGCCTCCGGACCGCGCCCGTGTTGATCGGCTCGCCGCCGATCCAGAACCTCGCGGTCCGCTTCGGCGGGACCGGAGCCCGAACCTCGATCACGCCTCCAGCTTCGAGCCGGTCGAGGACCGAGATCTGATAGCCGGTCGTCCGCATTAGCTGACCTCGTTCAGAGGCGAGCCCTCCGCCTTCCAGTCGGCGATGTCGGCGCGCTTCGCGTCGGCGAGAGCGTCGTCCGCCTTCGCGGCGGCGACGCGGAGCCGGTCGATCTCGCGATCGCTCGCCTCGTTCGGACCGACCGCGTCCTCGATGTCCCACGCGCGGCGGAGTTCGTCGTTCGCCGCGTCGCGCTTCGCTCGTGCCTGCTCGATGTTCATGTCGTCCTCCGTTGTTCAGCGTTGACCCATGAGAGGATTATGACAGGACGGTGTCGCAGTTGCAACACTTTTATTCAGAGCCCTCGCCGCATACAGAGAGAGCCGGACGGGGTCGTGACCTCCCGCCCGGCTAGCCTGCGCCGCCGTCAGCCCGACATCCCAACGGACCCGGCGACTATTCCTCTTCGCCTCCTTCCGGTTCGCTGTCGTCGATCGTGACCACATACAGATAAGGCTCGCTCGCGGTCAGCCATCGCGCGCACTTCTGGCAGATCCGACCGCCTCCGTCTTCCTTGGTCGTTCCGAACTCTCCACAGATGGACGCGCTTCCGCCGCTGATCGAGACGTGAACGATGTCGCATCCCGGCATCCGCCGCAGTTCCGGATCTGACGCGACCCTGCTCCCGTCTTTGTCGCGGATCACTCTCACTCGACGGGCTCGATCGGAAGCTCGACATCCTCGTCCGCCCGCTTCACGATGACGGGCTCGATCCCGCGCTTCCGGAGTTTTTCGGCTTCCTCTTCCGAGCAGTCCTCCGCGACGACCTGCTCGATCGCGGTCGGGATGAAGGCGGAGAAGATCGCGGGAGCGAAGCGCATCCCGTCGCGGCATCCGTCCTGCGCGCAGTCGACGACGACCTCGCCGGAGCCGAGTAGCGTCGCCCACTCTTCGCCCGCGATATCCTCCTGATCGGACTCGACAGTGAAGACTCCGCGACCCTTGCAAGCCGGGCACGTCTTCGCGATCGCTTCTCGATGCGCGAGGTAGACCCACGTCTCGCCGACGACGAGATCCTTCGGGGTCGCCGTGATCCGACGCGACACGCCGACCGAGTTCGCCTCGCGATTGAAGTCCGCCGGGGTCGGATAGAACTGACCGCCGATCCAGAGCAAGCCCGCGCGCTCGTGGGGAATCCCGAGCCCGAGCGGACAGCCGGAGCAGGCTCGCTCGCCGCAGTCGAGATCCTGGACGGGAAGCTCCCCGACGTCGAACGCCTCCAGCGGCTCGACCCATGTCCAGCCGCGCGTCGGTTTGATCCCGTGACCGCACGCCGCGCAAACGTTGAAGCTCGAACGGGAGCCGGTCGCAGTTCACGAACGTCCCGCCGCCCATCAGATAGAGCCCGCCGACCTTCCGGTAGCCGCAGCCGCGAGCGCCTTCGACAGAAACTCGAACGCCTCTCAAAACTCGACCTCCGGTTTCTCGATCAGAGCCGCGCGCTCCGCCGCCTTCTCCGCCGCCGTCTTCGCTCGACAGCGAAGCTCGTTCACTGGGACCTCCTGGACGCCTACCTGGACATATTCACAGATCAGATCATCAGGGTCCGGCGCGCGTTCCTCTCCGGTCTGTTCGTCTTCGATCGTCTCGGGAGCGTCCTTCTTCCAGCCGTAGGAGATCCAGAGTTCGGTCCACTCGCCCGGATACCACTCCCATCGGTCGACGTAGTCGAGCTTCGCGAACTCCTGTCGCTGACGCAGACCCTCGCGCGCGAGGTCGCGGAGGATCGGAGCCGCGTCCCTGAACTCGCCTTTCGCCTTCTGGACGGAGATCCCGCAGTCGTTCCACCTTGTATCTAGGACGACCTCGAAGCCGTCGTGTTCGGCGATGACGCGCTCGACGATCGCGATTTCCTGACAGCGGTCGATAATCGTCGCGCGCTTCCGGTCGATCGACATGATCTCCTGCTTTGCGACCGTCGGGAGATCGGCTTCGGTCAGCCCTTTCGGGAGCCCGCCGATCGTCGCAACCGCCGCCGCTGCTGGCGCGACCCGGACAAAGTCTCTTCGGTTCATTCGCTTCTCCCTTTGAGCGCTTCGATACGCTCCGCGCATCGTTCCCAATCGTCAGCTAGGACCGCCATATAGGACTCGCGCGAAACACCTTTCGGCGGATCGTCGATCCAGCGGCGGACGATCTTCGCCGTGTTCCGCATTCTCGCGACGATCTCTCCGATGGATTCACAGTCGTCCCATAGCTTCACGTCGATCTCCCTTCGATGACCCGAAGAGCTTCGGCGACGAGACGATGGATCGCCTCGCCGACGCCGGGTCCGTTCTTGGCAAGCTCCATCGAGATCGGCTGATCGTCGCCGTCCTCGTCGGGCTCGTCCGGTTCGCAAGTGAACGACACGGTCTTCTCGTCCTGTAGGACCTCCGCGTCGAAGTGGTAGCCCGCCGCGACGACTCTCGCCGCCTGCTCCCCGACGTGGTCCGGGACCTGGAGCGTGATTTTCTTCCGCTGTCCGTCGGGTCGTAGATACTGCGTGAACCTAACCGCCATCATCGCTAGTTCTTCCTCCGTTTCCGTGAGACGTCTAGCGGGCTCGTGATCTGACCCTTCCTCCCGAGCCCGCCTCGCAGCGTCAAGTGAGACGGCGTGTCGACGGCTTCTTCCGGTGTCCATCCTCTCGATATCCGAGCGCTGATGGTTTGGCATTCGAGCCCGGTCAAGTCCGCCCATTCCGAGAGCGATCGGGTCTCGCCGTGAGCCGTGATCTCCCTCCTGTTCTTCCGTCGTTTCATCAGCAGTCAGCGAGCCGGGTCCGAGGCGGGAGCGCCGCCACAGACCCGAAGCTCGGGAGCCGTGAACCATCCGGCGAAGCCGTCGTCGAGCCGGACGAAGAACTGGAACGTCGAGTCGTCTCCGTCCGTGCGTGCGATCTTGACGTCGCCGAAGGCGTGAAGCGACAGAGCCTCGACCCGATCGCCCTGCTGCGGGAACCGCTTCAGGTTCGTCATACCAACCTCCCGCCGAACATCTCGGGCTCGTCGCGCGCTTCGTGGAACCTGATGTCGCCGATCGTGTCCGCGTCCATCGGCTCGGGATAGCAGTTCGAGCAGCCGACCTCGTCGACGTAGCGCTGACCGTCGGACTCGCGGGTCTCGGCGGTCACGACCTCTTCCTCGCTCACGAGCGCGCCGCAGTAGACGCAGGGGTCGACCTTCTCGACCTGCTCGACATCGAGGTCGATGATCAAGCCGCCGAGAGCGATCGCGTCCGGCGTCTCGTCGAGCAGGACCGAGACGCGAGCCGGGCGGCTCCGGTAGCGGCGGATCGTGTCGCGGACTACGCGGGTCTCGCCTTCGAGATGATCGTGTGAGAACTGGCGCGACTCGATGATCCGAACCGTGTCGCCTACTTCGATCTTCGTCGCTTTGTTCATGTCGTCCTCCGTGTGTGTTGCGTTGACCATGTAGAAATTATGACCGAACGGCGTCGCAGTTGCAACACTTTCCGGAGGATACAGAAAAAAGCCGGGAGCGGCGTGTGTCTGGTCAACGCAGCCGCTCCCGGCGAGATCAACCTTCCCGGAGAACGACAGAGCAGCATCGAGAGCCTGAGACTCCGAGCGCTTCATCGTTTAGAAAGAAGGCGACCCGTATGTCCGCCATCGTATCAGGTCGACGCCTCGACAGACTTCCCGATCGCGACGAGGACCGTTATCGGGTCCATGAAGGGAGCGAGGTCGGCGGTCTTGTCTTCGGCGAGCGCCGCGCGCATCTCGTCGGCGATCACTTTCGTCACCGTGTCGACGAGCATCTTCGTCGCCTTCGCGCAGGACGCGCAGTCTTCGAGATGACCGACGATCTCCTTCGCCGCGGTCGCGTCGACCTCGACCTCGGGGTCCACATAGTCGCCGAGTTCGTCGACGGTCGGATGGAGATCCGTCGAAGGGATCTCGGGGAACTCGATGATCTCGATCTTCCTCGGTCGCTTGAAGAAGCCGAACTTCGGGTCGTCGCCGGAGCGGCAAAGGTTCGCGACGAACTTGATCTTCGCGCCCTGCGCGTTCGTCTGACGGAACCATTTGTCGCCGTCTTTGCGAGCCTTGCGATCGTTCTCGGTCGTCGGGATGTTGATCAGCAGGATCGACTGCGGGCAAGTTCCCCAAACCCGGAAGCCGCGATCGTCCTCGACGGTCATCTTGATCTCTAATCCGTAGTGACCCTCGCGCGACTTCACGGAGATCACACGACCCTCGATCTCGATTCCCTTCCCGACCGGAACGTCTTCGGCGTTCTGCTTCGCGATCTCGCGCTCGGCGTCCCGCTTCCGCGCCTTCGCCTCGTGGACGCGACCCTTCTCGATCGCGCGCTCCGTGACTGCGAGTTGCGGATCGGTGAGACGACCCTTCGAGCGGATCGTCGCGTCCATGTCCGAGAGGAAGTCCATCGAGTAGAAGAGCCATTCGTCCCACTCGTCGGACTGGAAGAACTCGACGACCTCGGGATGATCTTCCCGCCACGCCGCGCCCTTGCCCTGCTCGATCGCGAGACCGCGCTTCCGCTTGACGTCCGCCTTGAAGGCTTCCCACTCTTCGAGCGGAACGTCGAGGCGATGGATCGCGCAGGTCTCGCCGAAGCAGACGAAGGAGTCGGTCGGGACGTGGAGATAGACGAGGACGTAACGAAGATGCGCGCCGCAATGGCAACACTGACCCGGACCGTGAACGCCGTCGACGTGACTGTCGAGGATGCTCGCGATCAGTTCGCGCTTATAGTCCAGATATTCTTCCGACATCCCGAAGTGAAAGCCCCACGCTTCATAGAAGCCGTGGTAGCGATAATCGTCGGGATTGAAGCTGTCCTCGGAGTGGATGTCGGTTCGTTTGCTCATGTCGTCCTCCGTTGTTCGGCGTTGACCATGAACAGATTATGACGGGAACCTGTCGCAGTTGCAACACTTTCCGGAGGATTCGCCGGAATCGCTGAGAGGCTCCAGGACGCCCGATCTCCTGAATCTCCATATCAGCCGGAGGGAAACGGGCTCCGTGCCTCGCAGGCTGGAGCGTGGCTCCTGGAATCGCCTGATTAGACGATCAGCGAATAGGCCGGGCGGGCTGCGATCCGCGCGCCCGCTCACTTCGGAGCCTTCCTCTTCTTCGCCGCCGCCTTCTTCGCCGCCGCCTTCTTCTCGGCCGGCGTCGGATTCAGCAGGTCCTCGAATCCGTCCTCGATCGCCTCGCCGATCTTGCCGATCGAGACGAGGACCGCGAGCCCGAGCTTCGCGAGTTGCTCGCCGCTCGCGGCGTCGACCTTCACGAGATCCGGGCTCACTTTGTACTGCTCCAGCCGGAGCGCGAGACCCTTGTCGACGATCCCGAGAATCAGGATCGCGGCGGCGAGCGGCGTCATTCGTCGTCAGGATCTTCGGCGTGAATCGAGGCGACGCGAGCGACGCCGTCCATCCTCTCGGTCGTCACGTCCTTCACTCCCTGCGCGGCGAGGATCCCGATCACGACGGTCACGATCGCCGCCAGCGTCTCGACGTCGAGGTCGAGCCCGAGGAAGTCCTGCGCCACGAGCCCGACGATCGCCACGATCGCCGCCGTCCACTTCTTCGAGCCGAGCATCCCTCGAATGACTTTCATCCTCTGAACTCCTTCCAGCGGACCGCCGTCCGCTTTCGTGTCTCGGGATTCCCGAGATAGATTCCGACCTTACGGTCCGGCTCGAAGTCGAAATCGGACGCCTTTTACAAGCTCCTGAAGCGGCGCGAGGAAATCACGCATCCTGTCGCGGCGGTTCATCGCCACGATATAGCCCCGCCCGAAGCGCCCGTGGTCGGACGGACCGAAGTTCCCGCCGATCGGGAAGTTCAGTCCGGTCGGATCTCTCCACTTGATCACGAAGGGATCTCGATCGAAGGGACCGATCGACCTGATCGGGTCCGCGACGACCGTGAACTTCTGCGGTCTCCAGTTCCTCGACACGCCGACCGAGAGC
>SDBV01003134.1_pt1 | contig 24609 bp, 28 predicted proteins | sample 2277081 | NCBI WGS metagenome assembly SDBV01 (sample SAMN10402039, study PRJNA504765) | marine sediment metagenome | isolation source: marine sediment core GS10_PC15, 223 cmbsf | place: Arctic Ocean: Southern Knipovich Ridge | collected 2010 | reverse complement strand
GTTGGAGGTGGCGGTTCCGTGGTTGGAGGTGGCGGTTCCGTGGTTGGAGGTGGCGGTTCCGTGGTTGGAGGTGGCGGTTCCGTGGTTGGAGGTGGCGGTTCCGTGGTTGGAGGTGGCGGTTCCCCGTCGGACGGCGTGAATTCGAGCCAGTTCAGGTTCACGATTGCGTTTGGATGATCTGCTTCGAAGGTGAGTACGAGGTCATGGACTCCACTGGTCGAATTGTCGGCCGCCCCGCCAACGGTCACGAACGTCTGCCACGTGCCGGTTTCGGGTACCGTGACCGACGCAACGACTGGGCCCTCAGCCGAGTCGACGTGCGCTTGGACGGTCCCGCCGCTGCCACCTGTTGCCGAAGACAATCGGAGGTCGATCGCTGAAGCGCCGTCGCCGAAGTCGATGCCGCGATATGTGATCGTGTCGTCGCGATCCAACAGGGCAACCGCTTCGTTGTTCGGGTCATCACTGTCAGATGACGGCTGAACGAGAACGGGCGTCGCTTCGTCGAACGACTCGGCTTCGATCCGGTCGAATGCCGACCGCGGCTCGCCGGGTGGTGGAAGCGTTGTCGGCGGCGGTTGTGTTGTCGGTGGCGGCTGTGTCGTGGGGGGCGGTTCCGGCGGCGGAGGAGGAGGTGGCGGGGGGGCCGATCCGTCGATGCTCGACACTGTTGAGCGTGGGGCGACGACAAGCGTTGCTCCGTCGCTGAACGTTACCGTCCGTTCGACGTAGCGTGCGTTGTGTGCGACGTAGGTTCGTACGCCGTCCTTGATGAACACGGCACTCGTAGCGATGTCACCCGAGACCGACGTGTCGAATTGCCCGAGGCGTTGAAGGGCCGATATCCAGTAGTTGGTGAAGGCTTTCGAGCCGACATCGTTCGCGCCGGCGAAGTGGACCTGCCAGTCGGGATTCGCATCGCGCAGCGCTGCCGCTCGATCGGGGTCGGCCAAGGCGAGATAGTCCCAGATGATCTCATACCAGAATGCGGGCGGTCCGCCGTTCGTCTCTTCGAACGAGTTGTAGTTCTCGAGGACGTATTCGGGATCGCGGCCGAGGTAGAGCGACGCGCCGCTGATCGGTAAGAAATTGATGCCGTGGATTTCTTCGGTGCTGTCGGTCCACCACGTCGAGAACGACCCGCCGTTGCTCCAGACAATTCCGACGGTTGGTTTCGAGAACTCGGCGGGGAAGGTGGCGTCGTCGACGTCGAACCAGTATTGGTTGATCGCGACGGCTTCGGTCGTGTAGAGATACGCCCCGAGGTCGCGCAACTCGGTGTCGCCGGTCTGCTCGCCCCACAACAGGATGCCGGCCGCGTAATTCATTGCCTCCGACGACGATTCTTGGTTGTTGCCCGAGTCGAACGCTCCGGGCCCCGACGCCCAAGAATGACCGGCATACGGATCGAACGTCCGCAGGAACGGGAACTGCGTATCGCTGCGATCGCTGTTCGCCGAGTCTTTGATGATCATTTCGACCATCGGACCCCAGTCGGCCGCCCATTGCGGGTCGTACTGTGCGATCGTCGCGGCGGCCATGACGTAGTAACCCCAGTCGAAGTGGTGGTCGTTCATCATCGCGGCCGAGGCGAAGGCTTCGGGCTGGGCAAGCAAGGTGTCCCAGGTGTCGTCGTAGGCGAGGAATTGAGCGGTGTCGCCTGGTTCGAAGGTGAACCAAGATTCGAGTGACCGTTTGAGTTCGTCGATGAAGCGGTCACGTGCGGCCGGATGGCCGACCCTGTCGGCGACTTCGACGAGTTGCGTGAGACGTCCTTGGAAGGTGCCTTCGAAGTAGATGTTGTCAGACGGGACCAGCGGACCGTTTTCTCGATAGACCGAATCGACTTCGTTCCAGAGTGCCGCCTGGTCGTATGCGCCGACGTTGGGCAACGCCGTGAGCACGCCGGTGTAGGCCATCTCGGTTTCGACCGTGTCGTTGGCAACGAGTTTCATCTCTCCACGTGACGACACGTACGAAAGCCCGAGCGGTGCTTCGTCCGAATTCAACCATTGATGTCGGTACAAGGCAGTGAGCGGCGTCGTCTCGGCGCCTTCTTGGGGTTCGGTGGTGAGACGAAGAGACGTCCGTACCGCTGCGCCGGCCTCGTCGTAGGTCCAGTCGACGGCTGTATCCACAACGAATGCGAACGCGTGCTTGGCGAACAAGTCGAGAGTCGACTGCGATGCGTCGGGTAACAATGCCACGGCGAAATAGTCGCGACCGCCCAAATCCGACGAGACGACGGCGTCGCCGCCCCACGTCGAACCCGACGGTGCGAACAGCCCGTAACTGTTGCCGTTCACGGTGACGCCCCGCACGTTTTCCGCGTCTGACCACACGGTCGGGGCGCCGTTGAAGCGAATTTCGGCGTTGCCGCCCCGCGCTTTCGCATACACATAAGGCGAGCCGTGACTGAGCGTCGTCTCGAGATTGCGCACCCCGTCATCCCAGTCGGCGGTAACCGACCAGTCCGAGTAGTCGTCCACACGCGTGTCGGGCGCCGACAAGCCGGTGATACCAATCGTGAAGTCGGGGTCGTCGGCATACCACCACGCTTCGACATCGTGTCCCGGTTCGTCTCGGTAGACGACATTTGTCGCCTCGGTCGGATATCCAACCTCGAGGCCGCCGGCCGTTGCTTGGACCGCCAACGGATGCGGATACATTTTCAACGAGTACTGAGCGTTCGGATGATCGCTGCGCCACGGCCAGATCAGCGACGACCACCACTCATTCGTCGGGACCGGGCCACCGAACTCATCGGTGACGAGCGGCTCAGCGCGGGCGCCGTTGAGATTCGTCGGGACGGCCGCCCCGTCGGGAACGGATGCCGCGTAACTTCCCGCACCGGCCGGTACCGGGTCGACCGATGCGCTTGGCTCGGCGATCGATCGTGTAGCGACAATAGAAGCGACCGACGCGACAAGAACCCACAACACGACCAATCTGACTGTCTTGCGTTGGCGCATCGCGATCGACCTGACTGTGTTGTGTTCGTGCATTGGCGTGATAGGCGATGCCACAGCGTCCCCCCGACTCTGTGTGGAATACCCGCTCGCACCGGCACTAGCACGTGCGGACTACCGACTAACCCAATCCACCCAGGCTGTTCGTGTAGTAAACGCAGTATAAGCTACTGGCAGAAAATGACAATGGGTTATTGCAGCTCTGCTCTACGCTGTGTTTGCTCAAAGCCGTGGGGCGCCGTCGGCTCGGGCCGTGAGGAACATTCGCACCGAAAGTCACGACGAGCCGTACTCGTTCGACGGGGTCATGCGTTCCTGCAAGTCGGCATCGTATACAGCCGTTTCGTATCCGGGCAACGCGCACCTCCTGATGCGCGACGTTGGGCGCCGGCGCGGTGCGATACGGGCTCTGACCTGCATACTGGTGCGCGTTATGGCGAAGACGCTCAGCGTGAGAATTTTGCTTCGAGCGTGTCGAACCGGCGGTCGAGGTGCGAGCGGATGCCGTCCACGTCGGCTTGGGTCTGTTCGCTGAGTCGTACAGAGTCTTCGAGGATCGCCAACATCGAGCGTTGGATGCTCTCGATCCGTTCGATGCGTTCGCGGGTTTCGTAGTCGATGAGAAACATTCGGGCGTTCTCCGGCGCGAGTTTCTCGTCGACGATCTGTCCGATCGCCTCACGCTGCTCAGCACTGAAAGCCTCTGCCATGTTCTCATCCTCTCACATTCTGCGCCCAGCGTGCCCAGGCGGCCTGGCGGCTGATCCCGAACGCTTGGCCGATTTCGTCCCATGATCGCCCGACTGCTCGACAGACGCCGACCTGATGTGCGAGAGCGGCCTCGGCGGCCTCGACGATTTCGTTCGCTACCAACATCGCCGTGATGGCGTCCTCGTGGCTGCGGTAGATGCCGTTGCGTGCGGCGACGATTTCGCAAGGCAGCCGCTCGACGCTCTCACGCACGTTCGTCGCGTCGACTTCGACAGGGCATGCGCGACTCGCGCCGGTCGCCTCGCCGCGCTCGGCGAGCACCGTCTGTGTCGACACGGCGCCGATCCGATCTGCGATCTTTTGCCTGTCCATCGGTTCCTCCCTCGCACCGCGTTGTCAAGTATACCTTGACACTGACTTGTGTCAAGCATGTCTTGTGTCAAGCATGTCTTGGCAGGCTCGTATCTCGGTCACGGCAGTTCGGAAACGTCAGATCATGGCCGAAGACTCGTCGAAGTTCGAGACTTGTTCGACGAGTCTTTCGCGTTCGCGCGACACCTGCTCGAACGGCGGTCGGCGATCGCTGCCGGCCAGGCGTTCGCGGTCCTCGCCGATGCCGCATGGCGGAGTGTCCGCCCAGAGCAGTCGTTCCACGGCATGGAGTCTTGCGCTCCTGGTTGCTCCGGCTATCCGGATCATGACCGATCGGGCGAGAGGTCTCTGAAGCGAGCGCCGGCGGTCCGCACGCGCGCAACGGCGTCGGGGTACGCTTGCGCAGGTCGCCGGGCGGCCGAGAGTGCCGCGTGGAGGGCATATGTCGGGAATCGAAAAGGCGCCGAAAGAGGCGAAGCATCCGAATCAGGACAAGATTGGCGACGAAGTCTTCACGGCGCCGAACCTGGTCACCTTTGCGCGAATCCTGCTGATTCCGGTCTTCATATTCCTGCTGCTCGACCGATACGACATCTGGGCCGGCGCTTTGTTTACGTTCATTGCGGCAACTGACTTCGTCGACGGCAAGCTGGCTCGGCGATACGGCGCCGTCACCAAACTCGGAACGATGCTCGATCCTGTTGCGGATCGCCTTCTGATACTGAGTGCCGCCATCTGCATCATCATTCGGGGTGACATAATGCCGCTCTGGCTGATTGTCATCCTGGTCGTTCGCGAGGTGCTGACGGCGGTCTGGGCGGTGAGCCTCAAAGCGCTCGGCACACAGCTCGTCGTGCGTTTCATCGGCAAGTGGCAGGCGACTCTCGTGTTCACAACGCTGCCGTTTTTCATCTGGGCCCGGGGCTTCTCCTATGCGCGCGATGGCGTCGCGACGTCGGGCGGCATGGCGACCACCGGTGACGTCTTCCTCGTCCTCGCGTATGCGTTCGGCATCAGTGGGGCGATTCTTGGGTACTGGACGCTGGGCTACTACCTCGTCGACGGTGTTCGCGCGCGCCGCGATCTGAAATCGTCGACCAACGGGGACTGAGTGATCGCGAGGGTTCAGAACGGACGCAGACAGGCTGGGGAGCGTCGTTCGCCGGTGCTATCACGGCAGCTTGGACCGTGCGTCGCGTATTGGCCCCAGATTCTGCCTGAAGGGCGCGTTGGGACCCCCGGGCGGGGCCGAGCCGCGCCAATCAAAGCGTTTTCGGGGCCGATGCGCGACACGTCGGCCGTTGCGCCGTACTTGAAGCTGCCGCCGTCACCTGCACGCACTCCCCATTTGAGCGCCCCTCTTGCCGTAGTTGGACGGATCATCCGTCCGAAGAGCTATCGTGTCGCCGACGGGTTCGAAACCGACGTGGAGAGGGACGGATGCAGGTTCCCGAGGATTTGCTGTACACACAAGAGCACGAATGGCTTCGTGTCGACGGCGCCAAAGTGCGGATCGGAATCACCGACTATGCACAAGAAGCGCTCGGCGACGTGGTGTTCGTACAACTTCCAGAGGTCGGCGACGCCCTCACTTCAGGCGAGATGTTTGGCGAGGTCGAGTCGACCAAGTCGGTGTCAGACCTCTACGCGCCGATGACCGGCAAGATAACGGCTGTCAACAATGATCTCGAAGACGCTCCCGAACTCGTCAACTCCTCGCCATATGAAGACGGATGGATGATTATCGTTGAGGGCGAGGCAGCATCGATCGACGATGGTCTGCTCGATGCCGGCGCGTATCGGGCACTGCTCGAAGCAGAGAACTAAGAGGCTGCGCAACACGTCACGATCGCCGATAATGTTGTTGGGTCGTTGAAGAGTTGGTTCAACATTTCTAGGCTGGTGCAATGAAGTGTTCAGGGTGTGGTCGAGACAATCCAGATGGGGCGAATTTCTGCGCGGTATGTGGGTCGTCGCTGATCGAGCACTCTGAGCAAGAAACGACCGTCATTTACGGCATCGGAGCTGCCGCAGATGAGGCGGTGGGCAAAGAGACCGAGTTCGAAAGCGACAATCCGGCGCTGATCGTCGAGCGCGGACCGAACGCCGGCACGAAATTCGCCGTCGCCGACGCTCGGGTCACGATCGGGCGTCATCCCGATTCCGACTTCTTCCTCGACGATGTCACGGTCAGTAGGCGCCACGCCGAGGTGCGCCAGGTCGACGACGGCTATGTGCTCGTCGATGTCGGCAGTCTCAACGGCACATACGTGAATGGCGAACGAGTCGAACGCGTCGACTTGCACGATGGCGACGAGTTTCGCGTCGGCAAGTACGTCATCGTCTTCGTCGCGGGCACCGATTGTGCCTGATACGCCAAAGCGCGACTATCTCACCATCGGCGAAGTCCTGAATCTCCTCAAACCAGACTACGCCGACATCACCATTTCGAAGATTCGCTTTCTCGAGAGCCAGGGCCTGATCCATCCCGAGCGGACTCCGTCGGGTTACCGTAAGTTTCGCGGTGACGACATCGACCGGCTCAGTTTCATTCTTCGGGAACAACGTGACCGTTTCTTGCCGCTGCGAGTGATCAAGACGAAGCTCGAAGCACGCGAGCGCGGTGAATTGGACGAAACGCCGGCCGAGTCCGAGACAGGCGTCCGGCCCGAGTTCGGATCGCCCGGGTTCGGAGCGTCGGAAGTCGATCTCGTTCCGAGCGGCGCCGAACTCGACGACGTCGATCTTGTCGCGGCCAGCGGGCTCGCCGCCGACAGGATTCAGTCACTCATCCGTTATGGCTTGATCGAATCGACCCCAAACGGCGATGATGAGTCGTACGACGAATGTGCCTTGATTGTCGCAAAGATCGCACGTGGCTTTGCCAAATACGGGATCGAGGCTCGTCATTTGAGGATGTTTGCCCAGTCCGCCGATCGTGAGGCGGCGTTGTTCGAACAGGTCGTCGCGCCCTTCGTAGCGCAGAGCTCACCCGGAGCGCGACGCCAGGCAATCGAGACACTGAGCGATCTGGCGATGCTCGCTCGGAAATTGCATCAAGTGCTGCTCGCCCAGAAACTTCGCGAGCGGTGAGACGACCAGCGGAGTGAGCCATTGAGTATCGACGTCGTCGAGCGAACCGCAGAGCTGGGTTCAGGCGTTCGAATTAGAGACGCCGCTCCCGCGCTACGGTCGAAGCGGCGGTCGCTACGATGGATCGTTCTGTTTGTCGCAGCACTCCTGGCGGTCGTTGCTGCCGTTTGGGTCTTCGTCCCCGATTTTGTGGCCGATGATGGCAGCGTCGAGCCCACGGTTGCGATCGATTCGCCCAGCGTCGTCGACTACATCGTAGAAGCGACAACGACGCTGAGCCCGGCGGGAATGCCGGAACTCGCCCCGGGTCGCGAGTGGCAGGCCCGGCCACTCCCTCTCATCATGCCTACGGGGGACACGCCACGATCCGGAGCGCCGCCGCCCGAACTGACGGCGGAGCGGGCCGTGCTCATTGACGCGCGCAGCGGGGCGGTGCTCTGGGGCAGAGCCGAACACGTCCGGGCGCCGATGGCATCGACGGTCAAGCTTCTCACAGCCCTCACGGTGTTGCGCGCGACTCGACCGGGAGATGTCGTCGTCGTCGATCAAGAAGCGGCCGACACGGGGGAGCGCGAGATTGCGCTCGTTCCGGGTGAAGAACAAAAGGTCTCAGACCTGCTCGGGGCGATGATGATTGGCTCGGCGAACGACGCCGCGACTGCGCTTGCCAAACAAGTCGGTGGCACGATACCGGCCTGGGCCGAGTTCGCGAACTGGCTCGCTCCACGCCTCGGGGCGCGCAACACCCAAGTGACCAATCCACACGGCCTCGACGAGGCCGGACACGAGACGACCGCTTTCGATCTCGCCGTTTTCGCTAGAACCGGACTTGCCGACCCGATATTTGCTGCATGGATGGCGGACGATGAACATCAGATGCCATCGCCAGGACGCGAGTATCCGCGCGTTGCCCAACGCAAAGGCAACTATCTGCGCGACTACCCGGGCGCGATCGGCGTCAAAACTGGGTTGACCGATAGCGCTGGATCGACGATCGTGACTGTCGCGAAGCAGGGCGGAACGACACTCATCGCAGTGATCATGAAACCCGAGGGCCGCGCAACAGACGAGGCGATGGCGCTCCTCGACTGGGGTTTCGCAAGCCACAGCACCATTGAGGTTCTCGCATCGGGCAGCTCAGTGCCCGATGACAGCGCAACACTCGATGAGGCGCTGCTCGCCACGGCGCCGAACGAGTACCTGGGCGATGTCACGATCGGCACTTCGGGCGGTTTGGTTGTGGCGCGCATCGCCGGCGCAACCGTCGGAGCCGTCGAGACATCATGACCCCGGGCGAAGTCGAAGGTCTCCGCCTCATTGTATCGGCCGAAGAACTCGAGGTGCGTATCACCGAACTCGCCAATGCGATCTCGGCCGACTACGCCGGCAAGCGGCCGGTGTTTGTCACAATACTCAAGGGTGCGACGCAATTCCTCGCAGATCTCACGATGCGATGCTCGATCGATCTCGAGATCGACTTCATGTCGATCTCGTCTTTCGGTTCGGGGCGCTCGAGTTCGGGAGTGGTGCGGATCGAGAAGGACCTCACGACCGATATCACGGGCCGTGATGTCGTCGTAGTCGAAGACATTGTCGATACCGGACTCACGCTCAATTATCTGCTTCGGGTTTTACACGCTAGGGACCCTCTGTCGGTTTCGGTGTGCGCGCTGCTCGACAAAGACGTCCGACGAATCGTCGACTTGCCGATCGAATACCGAGGCTTTTCGATTCCCGACTCTTTCGTGATCGGATACGGGCTCGACTTCGAACAGCTCTATCGCAATATCGACGCGATATACGAAGTCGTCGACGTCGATCGCCTCATCGCATCGCCGGACGCGTTTGTGGCCGGTCTCTTCGGCCATTGAGGATCCGCCGCAACTACGCAGATTCGTCGGTGGTTCGTTCCATCGAAACGTGGGCTGTGATACTCTCGAACAAGAGCGCACGCTCGTATGAGCGCGTAGCTCCAATCGGCGGATAGCCCGGCGCTAAGTGCCGGAAACGTCGTGGAGGCCGATCGTGATCAAGATGTCGCTAGTAGGGGTCAGGGTCGAACTGCCGACGAACCAGCCGATCGTGTTGCTGCGTGAAGCCGACGGCGATAGGTTCTTGCCGATCTGGATCGGCGGTGTCGAGGCCCAAGCGATTGCGTTTGCTCTACAGGGCATGACGACGCCCCGGCCACTCACTCACGATCTCATGAAAGACATGCTCGATGGGCTCGGTGCCGAGGTGACGCGTCTGGTGATCTCTGAGTTGCGCGACGGAACGTTCTACGCAGACCTCACACTTGGTGTCAATGGCCGCGAGAGCACGGTATCGGCCCGGCCATCCGACGCGATCGCACTGGCAGTTCGGATCGGCACGCCGATTTTTGCGGCCGAGGAAGTGCTCGATGAGGCGTCGATCGTGATCACCGACGACGACGAGGAACAAGAGGTCGAGAAGTTCCGTGAATTCCTCGACGACGTGTCGCCCGAGGACTTCGCGTCGTGATGGCATCAGTCCGCGGGATCGTTGACCCGGCTGGATCTCGCGTGTACCGTTGCCGGGCCGATTTCATCGATGTAACTCGTGGGACCAATCGCTCGCGAATACCGGTAAGATCGCTGGGTTCGAGGCTGACTGTGGAGTGCGGATGACAGGCGAACCATCTGAGACGGGCCAGGTCAAGCAGGCATTCGGCGGGCCGGAAGCTGCCCGCGTGGCGGGTATTAGTTATCGCCAGCTCGATCATTGGGCGCGCAAAGGCCTTGTCGAGCCGTCGGTTGTCGCCGCCAAAGGATCTGGTTCGCAGCGCCTGTATTCCTACGAAGATCTGCTCGAACTCAAGGTCATCAAGAACTTGCGCGAGGCAGGGTTGTCTTTGCAACGGATCGAGAGAGCGTTCAGCTACATCCGCGAACACCTCAGTGAACCGGCGTCGGGCCTGAGGATCGTATCTGACGGAAACAAGGTCTATGCGTGCCGATCGAATGACGAGGTCATCGACCTCCTCGACACGGGCCAAGTAGTCTTCGCGTTCGCCGTAGGCCGCGTCCTCGACGACCTCGATGGGTCGATCGCGGCGCTACGGCGGCCGAGTACATCTGGTGCCGAAACCGCCTCAGAACTAGGCGACGAACCGGGGCCGATCGCACGAGGGATGTGATGCCCGAGGCACATGCCGATCGGCAGCATTTTCAACACGACTCCGAGCGTCAGTTTGCTCAGTTGCTCGATTTCTATCGGATCGCGTGGGAATACGAGCCGACGACGTTCGTCTTCGGCACCGACGCCGACGGCAATCCAACATCGGCCTTCTCGCCCGACTTCTATCTCCCCGACGAAGACGTCTACATCGAGATCACGACAATGAGCCAAAAGCTCGTGCGACGCAAAAATAAGAAACTGAGAACTTTGCGTGAGCATTATCCCGACATCAAATGCAAGCTGTTCTTTCAGCGGGACTTCGAGGCTCTGATCGTCAAGTACGGTTTCGGCCGACGTTTCGACACGGACTCCGCTCGACACACCTAGATGAAACATAGCCACTCTCGGTGGCGAAAGTCATCCCGTGAGTGGTGAGCGGCTAGACTTCGAAATATGCATCCATCGTTGCGCGGGCGCCTGCGCGTCACTACGGCCCACAGCCGATACGAGATCGACACGACGAACAGACGGGTTCGGCGCCTCGCCAGTCGGCACGCTCCGACGCAAAACCAAGGTTGGGACAGCGCCTGGCACTCCTATGCAGACGTGCGCGGCTGGGTCGGGGAGCCACTGACGATCGTGTGGGGCTATGACGAGTATGACGACGAGTTGGTAGCGCGCACGACGACTACGACGCCGATTCGATCCCTTCGGCCCGTCGTGAACGCTCGGCCCGAGTCCGAGGTCATCCACCTCGGCGCCGGCTACGGGCTCGACGACGGTGAGTCGACCATGGACGGTTCCGGTGGCCGTCCCTGCACAGTCGTCGACGTCGATTTTGGGTCGCGGGGCGCCTAGGGCCCTTGGCCGCCAACGTTCAATTCATCTGCCGCGTGAAGCAACGCTACGTCGCTCGTTCGCTGTCAAGCCACCCCACATACCGCTTTGCTCGTTGTTTTCGATCGCGTAGTCGACGCACGCGCGGCGCACCGAGCATCCGCGGCAGATCCGGCGAGCGGCAGAAACGGTCGAGGGATCGGTCGACTGGTCTGCATAGAAGAGTTCGGGTTCGGCATCGACACACGCGGCATCACGCTGCCAACGCAGGTCGGGCGCCGTCATGGCGTCGGGACGGGGCGCCGCTCCGGTGTCCCGCTCGCGAATCAACTGCAAGGGCTTGAGGCCAACCACGACTGATAGCTCTCGTCGGTACGGCGCGCGTCTGTCACGTCTTTGGCGTGGTGCTCTGCCCTTGCCCACCACTCGTTGCAGTCTACACAAGAATCACACGGATTGTGGCCACTTCACCACGCCGCGTGCTACTTGGGCGCGATCGGGCGCGCGATACGCTGGAGTACATGGAAACACGGCTCAAACAAACTCCGCTCACCGCCCGACATCGCGACCTCGGAGCAAGACTTGGGGCGTTCGCCGGATACGAGATGCCGATCCAGTACGACGGCGTACTCACCGAGCACCGTGCCGTGCGCGAAAGTTGTGGAATCTTCGACGTAGGACACATGGGAACGGTCTTTGTGACGGGACGAGGCGCCGACGATTTCCTTCAGTCGATGCTCACGAACGATGTGAGCCGCGCTGCGGTCGGCAGGGCGCAGTACACGATGCTCTGCAATCGAGATGGGGGAGTGATCGACGACCTGATCATCTCACATCTCGGTGACGGCGAATGGATGGTCGTCCCGAACGCCTCGAACGTCGCCGCCGTCGTCGGCGAGTTGGCCACCGCCGCGCCCAGCGATATCGAGGTCGACGACGTCTCCGACGCCTGGGCGATCATTGCCATCCAAGGCCCGAAGTCCCGGCACGTGCTCGACGCGGCCCTCGGCGACGGCGAGATCGGTCGGTTCGCAGTGCGGCGCTTCGCCTGCAACGACGTGGCAGGCGTGATCTCGGGAACGGGATATACGGGGTCGGGCGGCGCCGAGATCATCGCCCCCGCGGAGACGATCATCACCCTGTGGGATCGGATGCAGCCAGCGCTCGCGCAAGTCGGAGGCCGGCCTACCGGCCTCGGCGCCCGTGACACGCTTCGCCTCGAGATGGGATATCCCCTACATGGACAAGACCTTTCGCCGACGATCAGTCCGTTCGAAGCGAAGCTCGGATGGGCCGTGAAACTCGACAAGGGCGACTTTCGAGGAAGAGCCGCACTCGCGAAGCAGAAATCCGACGGTCCATCACGTGAGTTGATCGGATTCAAGACGCCCGACCGGCGTCCACCTCGCAGCCACTGTGTGGTTCTCGACGCAGACGACAACCCAATCGGCGAAGTGACGAGCGGCAATTTTTCGCCCGGTATCGGGCGCGGCATCGGCCTCGCCCTGATCGAGCGCGGAAAGGTCGCCGACGCCATCGACATCAGGGGGAGGCGTATCACGATCGAGGTCGCGAAACCACCTTTCGTCGATCTCGACCACTGAGCGGTTGCTTGCTCCGGATCGCCTGGCGGATCGCCCGAATGAATCGGCGACACAGACCTGAGCGCGATAACCTGCGGCTTTCTCCGATGGTTTCGCGGGAGCAGCCTTGGACTTCACTCCGCACACCGACGCCGACATCGAGCTGATGCTGTCTCGGATCGGTGTCGAGAGCATCGACGAACTCTTCGACCTGATACCGGATTCGATCCGACTCTCCCGCGAGTTGAACGTCGCCGGCGCCGGATCAGAATTCGAGCTGACCGAACTCATGGACGCCCTCGCGGCGAAGAACGTGCCAACCGGGCGCGATCTGGTCTGCTTCGCGGGCGGCGGATCGTACGACCACTACCTTCCGGCCGCCGTCGAATCGCTAGCGGCTCGCAGTGAATTCGTGACTGCGTACACGTCATTTCAACCCGAAATCAGTCAGGGCGCTCTCCAGGCGATATTTGAATTCCAGACGATGATCTGCGAACTCGCCGGTACTGAGGTCTCGAACGCCTCGCTCTACGACGGCGCGTCCGCCTGCGTCGAAGCGATCAACATGGCGGCCGCAAAAACGAAGCGGCGCCGCGTTCTCGTCTCGGCCGGAATCGCGCCGCACTGGCGACAAGTCGTGCGCACATTCGCGTACGGCGCCGGGATCGAAATCGTCGAAGCCCCGCTAGTCGCCGGCGCGACCGTGATCGACGGTTTCGATTTGAGCGAGTTCGGCGGCGTAGTCGTCGGTTTACCCAACTACTTGGGCGTCGTCGAAGACCTGCCGCCGATCGCGGCGGCGGCGCACGACGGCGGGGCGCTGTGCATCGTCGCATACGATCACGTGGCGTCCGGATGGCTCGTCCCGCCCGGCAAGCTCGGCGCCGACATCGTGATCGGTGAAGGACGATCGTTTGGTACTCCACTCAACTTCGGCGGCCCGTATCTCGGGCTGTTGTCGACGATGAAAAAAATGGTTCGCCTCATTCCGGGTCGCATCGTCGGCGAGACGACCGACATCGCAGCCAAGCGAGGCTATGTGCTCACCCTGCAAGCCCGTGAACAGCACATCCGGCGCGAGAAGGCCTCGTCGAACGTCTGCACGAACCAGACGCTGATGGCGATAGCGGCGGGCATTCACATAGCATGGCTTGGCCCGAACGGACTTCGAATGACGGCACTCGCTTCGCGCGCAAAAACGAACCATCTCCTCGATCTCGTCACCGATATTCCAGGCGTCGAGCTTGCAGTCGACGGTCCGTTCTTCCGCGAGTTCCCTCTGCGATTGCCGCGTCCCGCCGGCGAGGCGCTCGCCGATCTGTCAAACGCGGGGATTCTCGGTGGCATCGACCTCACCGTCGATTATCCCGAACTCGGCGATGCGATCCTGGTGGCCGTCACAGAAAAGCGAACACGCTCCGAGATCGAGACGTATTCCGACACACTGCGAAAGGTGGTGTCTTGACATGACTGAGGTCTCCTCGATCGGTGCGGGACGCGCTACCTCGGCGCCCCTGGTGGGCAATGCCGCCGAGCCGACCATCTACGAGATCTCGGCGCCGGGACGTCGAGCCGATTCTCTTCCGGGCATCGACGTAGAGATCAGCGGCGGCCGTGACGACGGACTGAACCCCGCGATGATCGCCGAAGGGATGCCCAAGCTGCCCGAGGTATCCGAGCGCGACCTCGTGGCGCATTACACCCGTCTTTCGCAGCGCACCTTCGCAGTAGACATCGGCGCATATCCGCTTGGATCGTGCACGATGAAATACAACCCGAAAGTTGTCGACAGGATTGCCTCAAATCCTGGCTGGATGGGTTTGCACCCATCGCAGGGGCCATCACAAACCCAAGGTGCGCTCGAACTGCTCGTTCGCCTCGAGACAGAACTTTGCGAAATCACCGGGATGGAACGGGCGACGCTCCAGCCGGCAGCCGGTGCGGCAGGGGAGCTGACCGGGCTGCTGTTGATGCGCGCATTTCACGAGGCCAACGGGGACGCTCGGCGTCGCGTGCTCATTCCCGACTCTGCACACGGTACGAATCCAGCGTCGGTCACGCTCGGCGGCTACCAGGTGGCCCAAGTTCCGTCGAGCGACCGCGGACTCGTCGACATCGACGCCCTGCGAGCCATGGCCGACACCGACGTCGCAGGAATCATGCTTACCAACCCAAACACCCTGGGGCTCTTCGAAGAAGACATCGTCGAGATCGCCCGGATCATGCACGATGTTGGCGCCCTTCTCTATTACGACGGCGCGAATCTCAACGCGATCATGGGTATCACGCGGCCCGGCGACATGGGTTTCGACATCGTCCACCTCAACTTGCACAAGACTTTCGCCACTCCGCACGGAGCGGGCGGCCCGGGCGCAGGCCCGGTAGCAGTGTCGAACCGGCTCGTCGACTTCTTGCCTGGGCCGCTGCCCGAACTCGACTCAGCGACGGCCACATACCGCTGGCGCGACCCGGCGCGCAGTATCGGTCGCGTACACGGCGAAAACGGCAACTTCGCAATCCTCGTGCGGGCCTACGCGTACCTCTCATCACTTGGCGCGGCCGGTCTCGAGACAGCGTCGCGGATGGCGGTACTCAACGCGAACTATCTCAAAGCGTTGATCGACAACTCAATCGGTATCCCGTTCGGCCAAACGTGCATGCATGAATTCGTCGCTACGGCGTCGACACTGCGCAAGAAACATGGCGTCAAGGCGCTCGACATAGCGAAGGCGCTCATCGACTACGGATATCACCCACCCACGATGTACTTTCCACTGATCGTCGATGAAGCGCTCATGATCGAGCCAACCGAGACCGAGTCTCGCGAGACGATCGAGCAGCTCGCCGACGCGCTCGCTGATATCGTCGAACGCGTAGCAGTCGACCCGTCTGCGCTCGACTCAGCGCCGACCGGCACTCTCGTCGGTCGCCTCGACGAGGCGACCGCAGCGCGCCGTTTCAAGCCCAGAATAGATTTCGGAAACGAGGAAGCGACATGAAGGGAAAAGTCCGAATTGCGCTTTTGATCGTCGTATTCGCGGTGATCGCAGGTTCCATCGCAGCCCCGGGGCTCGCGTGGCCGCGAATGATCGGCGGCGTGATCGTTTTGGGGGGCGGGGCTTGGGTCGTCGTGTCTTGGCTCAACGACGAACACCGACGTGGCGCCGACGCCGGATAGCCGAACATGAAAGTGGCTTCACCCGTCCTCGTTGGGCCTGGAGTTGGCCTGACTCGGGCTTTCAGCGTCCGATTACCCATCCCGCTATCGCTGCGGCGATCCCGAGGCCGAGTCCACCGCCAACATGTATCGCGAGTTGCCCGAAGCGCTGCTCCCGAATCAGCATGAGCGAATCATTCGAAAATGTCGAAAAGGTGGTCAGCGCCCCGCAAAGGCCTTCGCCCACGAGGAGTCTCCACGGATCGCCTGGGGCGCCCGCCATCGCGAGCCCGGCGACGAATCCAAGCACGAATGAGCCGACCGTGTTGACAATGAGAGTGGCCGACGGAAAGTCGGACTTTGCTTTCATGGCGACGGTGATGAACGTCATCGTACGCAGCGCCGCGCCGATGACGCCGCCTAGAGCGACGAAGAGCAGAGTCACGTGAGTTTCCGGCGGGGTTCATAGATCGCCTCGACGATGCGGTGCCCCAGCCAGACTGCAACCAGGCCGAGGACGACGGTCGACACGAGATAGCCCGTCGCGAGCGCGAATGCCCCGGCGTCGAGCAGTTCCCAGAACTCGACGGCCAGTGTCGAAAAAGTCGTGTAGCCGCCGAGTAATCCGGTTGCGAAGAGCGGTTGGACGAAGGACGGCGCGTCCTTGAATGCGATGTATGCGACGAGCAGGCCCAGCAGGAACGACCCGCTCAGATTCACCGCGAGGGTGCCCCACGGAAACGAGTCGGTCGCTCCGTTGAGCCAAAGGCCGACGCCCCAGCGGGCGGATGCGCCGAACGCCCCGCCGAGCCCGGTTAGCCCGACGAACGCAATCTGGCCGATCGCGCGGTGTGCGCCGACGCGGCGATGCGGCGCGGAACTATCGCTCACGTGTCGTCGCGCTGTCCGCTCCAGCCGATTTCGTCGGGATCGCTCGGACCGGCCGGATCGCTCGGGCCGGGCGTCGCGTGATCGCCGGTTCGCGGCTCGCAGGACGGACGAACGACCGCCGGTTGCGGCCTCGTCGGCGCCACCGCAGGGCTTGGCGGGCGAATTCGCACGGTAGAAGCCGCTCGCTCGGCCGCCGTGGCTCGCGGGGCCACTACGGTCGCGGGCGAGGCCGCCGACGCCACACCGACGGCTCGATCGGGATGCACCGGCGCCTCCGACGGGAACACGCGAATTCCGGGTCGACTATTAGCGCTCGGCGCCGGGGCGACACCGATCGTCGACGGGGGGGCGCCGATCGATCCGACTTGCCTGCCGTGTCGGAATCTGCGTGAGACGCTGCGTGACCACAAGATACCGACGACGATCGCAATCGCTCCTATCACGGCCACGATCACGGCGTTGCGTATGTATGTGGCGAACAACGCCCCGACGAGAGCCTTCGCCAGCTCTTGGACTTCGGCGTCGGGGGCGGCGTTGACCGCGAACGACGGAACGACGAACCGCAGCACGATCGGGATGATCACTGCGGCGATCAGGCCGATCCCGATCCGGACGAGCGTTCGTGGTCTTCGTGTACTCACCGCCACGGCGCCCGCGAGGCCGACAATTGCAACTACCAGCGACCAGACGGCGACGCTACGGATCAGTGACGCTTGCCGTGCCAGGTCGGGGAATTCGGGTGGAAGGGCGATGGCGAGGTCGCCGAGCCGGCCGGGCGGCGGGATGACTCCGCCAAGAGCGGGATCGGTCGACGAGGCGGCCGCTTGGAGCTGATCTCGGAACGGCGCCAGCGCGACACTCGCCGACACGACGTTGTCGCCGTCGAGAAGTTCGCGATGTGCCGCGACCAGGGCGGCTGTCGCCGCGTCGACGAATGCGGGACTTGCGACCACGGTTTTCGCGGCGGATTCGATCCGCGGGCGCAGGTGCGGCGGGACTTGGCCCGTGTCGACGCGATTCGTTATGCCGTCCGCCAGGGCTGACTGGACGGATTTGTTTTCGAGGACTGTGCGGGCAACATCGCTGAATCCGGCTTCGTCGATGAATGTCTGTTCGACCCACCAGCTCATCTGGGCAACAGCGACGGCGACGAGGCCGATCGAAACGAGCAGTACAGTGACCAAGCGTCGAAGTCCGCGCATCTGACTGCCTCGATTGTCGAGTCTCTCAAACCGACGTTAGTCGACTGCGGACGCGACAGCGCGTCCAGTACGGCTTTTTCGAAACCACACTGGTTGAGTCAGCGCACGATGGTGAGTACGACTATCGGCAGCACTACGAACGCTCCGCCGACGTAGACGATGGCCACCCAACGATGATGTGACGTGAGGATTGCGAACCGTTGCGCGATCTTGATCGGGATGTCGCGGATTGCCCGTATCGGATACAACAAGACGATGCCGGAGATGTTGAACAGAAGATGAGCCAGGGCGACCGTGAGCGCCGCAGGACTCAAACCGGCAAGCGAGGCGAGTAGCGCTGTGATTGTCGTTCCGATATTCGCGCCGAGCACGACCGGATAGATGTTGCGTAGGGTCACGACATTCGTTGCGGCGAGCGGCACCATGATCGATGTCGTGATACTCGACGATTGCACTGCCGCGGTCATGCCTGCGCCGATGGCCATCGACGGAAGACCGGCCCCTTTGCTCAGTACACGGTTCAAGGAGTGCTCGAAACGTTTCGCTATCAGTTGGCGCATGTTGCGGGTGATGACGAACAGTGCGAGAAAAATTGCGCCAATCCCGAATACCAACAGCACGACGGCGAGCGTTGTCCCGTTCAACCCGAAATCTTTGAGCAGGCCCGAGATAGCCTTGACCGGCGCCTTGACGGCCGCTTTGATCGGGCTGTCAAAACTAGCGCCGCCCGTACCGAGCAACAGGCTCGTAAGTTTTTCGGACGCAATCGTGAGAAACCCGGTCGTGATCTGAAGCGGGAACAAGATCAACACCGCGAGGATGTTGAAAAAGTCGTGCACCGTCGCTGCTGCGTACGCACGTCGGAAGTCGTCGCTGTTACGGACATGACCAAGCGAAACGAGAGTGTTCGTGACCGTGGTACCGATGTTGGCGCCCATCACCATGAAAATCGCGGTCGGGACACCGAGAGTTCCCGCACCCACAAGACCGACGATCGTCGCAGTCGTGACTGACGACGACTGCACGAGAACTGTCGCGAGGATACCGACGAACAAAGCGGCCAGCGGGTTTGTGACACTAGCGAAGAGGGAATCGGTGAATCCAGCGCCGAGACCCTTGATGCCCGCCTCGATCATCGAAACGCCCATCAAGAAGACGTAGAGGCTTCCGACGACCAACAACGCTCGCAGCCAGCGCGACATCTGCCGGGTTGCGTCGCCGTCGACCTGACCACGCAAGCTGTGATCGATGATCTCTTCGATGTCATCGCCATCGGTGCTCACCACAGCCGACTCCAACCCGTCTTGGTTCGGCACAGTCGACACCTCGACAACAGCCGGCACGTCGGCAACGGTCGATACCTCGGCAACAGTTGACACCTCGGCAATGGCCGTACCGGTCGCAGCGGACGACGCCGACGTCTGAAGCGCCTCATCTGCGATGTCGACATCCTGAACCCCGGTCGAATCTGGCGCAGAATGCACCTCAATACGGCCGCTTGGCGCCCCAGCATCTTTCATGCGATCAATCGCTTTCCGTCAAGAACCGATTTCATGGATGTGATGTAAGAAACGTTACCGCCTGCAAAGCAACGTCCAGGCCAAATGAGGTTACGAGAAACTTAAATCCTGGCTAAAGATCGTGAACGCAATGATGAACTGGTGACTTGCGGACGGCACGTCCGGCTCGGTCGGGTAGCGTGCGGAGAGCGTGTCGGTTTCGCTAATTGCGATTGTCGTCTCTGGCCGTGGCCAAGAGGTGGCACACGCAGGTTGGGTCCGAGGAGGAGTCATGGCGATATCACGGTTACTTGCAGCGACCGACGGTTCTCGAGGCGCCGGTGTCGCCGTCGGCCTGGCCGCGGCTCAAGCCAAGAGACTGAACGCTGAGCTGGTCGTCGTCGCCGTCATCGGCGAACACAGCTCGGACGAAGCCGAAGAGCGGTTCGATTCAGCCCGCCGGCACGCCGAGGAACTTTGCTCGGCATCCGGCGTCGCTTACGAGTGGGTACCGATCACGTCGAAGTCGCCGGTCGCCGACGCGATCGTCGATGCTGCCGACGAGCGAGGTGTCGACCTCATTGTCATGGGCCAGCGAGGCCTCGGGGCGGCCGGCCGCTTCTTCCTCGGTTCTGTGTCCAACAAGATCGTGGCATTGTCGACAGGCGCGGTTCTCGTCGCAGTCCATTCGTCGAAAGACGACGCAGGCACTGTCGAAGGCGGTCGGCTGCAAAAAATAGCGGTGGCGACCGACGGCTCCAAGGACGCCCAGCGCGTCGCGTCGCTCGCCGGCGAGTTGGCCGTGTCGAATTCGGCGACGTTATCTGCGGTACATGTCGTCACACCACCGCCAGGCTGGAACAAGCCGTCGTTTCCAGACTCCGATGCGATCCTCGAGTTCGCCGCCAAGGTCAGCGAGGAATCTTTTGACGCAGTTCGCATGGCGACCAAAGACCTCGACGTCAGCTACGACGAGCATGAGCTGCATGGAAGTATCGCCGGACAGCTCCTCGACTTCACCGAAGCCAACGACATCGACCTGCTCTGTGTCGGCCATCGCGGCCTCAGTCACCCCGGTAGGTTCTTGATGGGCTCGGCCTGCGCACAACTAGTCCAGCACGCCACTACGAACATGTTGATCGGGCCAGTTCCCGAATGAGCGTCAGTACCGTTAGGGCGTAGTCGCACCGCTTTTTTCGCGCGAGTCGCGACTTTCACCACAAATCCGGCAAAATCCGCTACAATCGTGACCGGATCGTCCCATCCCGACCCGTTGACCAGCCACGCTCGCTGCGCTCACCCAGAGCTGAACGGGGCTTGCGCGATCCGAACACGGCCGAACCAGCTCCTTTGGAACGGCGCGGCCCAGAGCAGAGGAGGAACGAAATGACCAGAACTACACAAGACCAGATCGAACTTGCGACCGTCGCAGACGACGAGCTGTTTCGGACACGACACCACCACGCCGTGCACGTACGCAACACACTGCTGACGGCGACATGGGCAGCTATCGGTGTCGGGTTCGTGGCCGGGACATTGCTCACCACCGTCGACACTCTTCGAGTTTCGTGGTTGTTCTATGCCGCGCTCGGTTCGATCATGATGGGCGCCGTTTCATTCGCCTTGATACTCCCGATTGTCAACTCGTTGATCACCCAGGAGGCTCTCGAGCTGAAGCGAGCGGCCAAAACCGGGCAACGGCGCAAAGACGCAGACGGCGAGATCGATCCGGACGCAGCCATCGATCCAGACGCAGCGACGATGGTCACCGACGTCGAACGGTTCCTCAAAGACGTCGCCGAAGGACATGCCGACTCGCTTTGAGGCCGAGTGTCAATTCGCGCAGCACACACCTAGATGTCGACTTCGAGCTGCTTGAGGAGGGTGCGGACGCGGCGGTCGATGTCGTCTCGGATCTCGCGAACGACCTCGACAGGTTGTCCGGCAGGGTCGTCGAGATCCCAGTCGAGGTATCGTTTGCCGGGGAAGACCGGACAGGCGTCTCCGCAGCCCATGGAGATGACGACATCGGCGCTTTGAACCGTGTCGTCTGTGATGGGTTTGGGGAATTCTTTCGACATGTCGATACCGAGTTCGTCCATGACGGCGACGACGCCGGGATTGATCTCCGACGCCGGGGTCGAGCCGGCCGAACGGACCTGTGCACGACCCTGGGCGTAATGGTCGACAAGTGCTGCGGCCATTTGCGAGCGACCCGCATTGTGCACACAGACAAAGAGGACGTTCAGGATATCGGTCACGCCGATGCCTTCGCTGCTGTCGAGTCGAGATCGCCGAACGGTTCGAGTTCGGGTTCGACACGTGGGGTAGCCGGGTGTAAGAGACGAACTGCGCCCGCCGCAAGACCGACACCGACCAGTTGAGCGATAACGAAAGCGGGCACCGACGCGGGCGCAATACCTGCGAACGTGTCTGAGAGCATGCGAGCGACCGTCACAGCCGGGTTCGCGAACGACGTAGACGAAGACCACCAATACGCAGCGGTGATGTAGGCGCCCACGGCGAACGGCGCCATCGACGCGCGGTTTGAGCGCACCACGGCGAAGATCACGAAGATGAGTCCGCAGGTCGCGAGCACTTCCGACAACCACTGTCCACTACTGGATCGAGTCTGAGTCGAGATCGTGACAGCGGAGAGGTCGAACATGAGATTCGCCAAAATGACACCGATGCACCCTCCCGCCAACTGTGCCGGAATGTACGCGAGCGCGTCCCGAGTCGAGATCCCGCCGAACAGTCGTGTCGCGAGTGTGACCGCAGGGTTTATGTGCGCGCCTGAGATCGGCCCGACCGCGAGGATGATCGCAACTAAGGCCCCGCCCGTCGCGATGGCGTTCTCCAACAATGCGAGACCGGTGTCGTTCGGGCTGAGTTTCGCCGCCATGATCCCGGAGCCCACCACGGCGAGAAGGAGCAGCCCCGTCCCGACGGCTTCGGCGGTGACACGACGCCACAACGGATGCGCATCGATCAACACGGCCACCGAAGCGGCGACCCCAACACTTTCAAGACAGGCGCAACATCTATATCAACACGCATGCATATGAATAGTGGTCGATTAGGACACGCAAAGGCAAAACGGCACGGCGCGCTGGGCCCGGGCAAGCGCACCAAGTCCGCGTGGACTCTCCGAGGTAAACTCCGGGCGTGACTTCAGAGAATGAGTAACGGAACGCTCTTCGACGACACGATTGCCGGTGGCGCTCCAGAACGAACATACGGCGTAAACGAACTGAACGAATCGATCGCACGCTCGATCGCTCGGGCATTCCCCGACGAAGTCTGGGTAACGGGGGAGATCGCGAGTTTCGGCCGGACGCGAGGTCGCCAGCATCGCTACTTCGAATTGGTCGAAAAAGAGAGCGGGGCCAACCGGATCAAAGCGACACTTCCCGTCGCCTTGCTCGGATGGAACGCCGATCGGGTCGAGGCCGATCTCGCCCAAGCTCCCGGGCTGATGATCGACGACGGAATCGAAGTCCGCATCCGTGGCCGGCTCGGCTACTTCAGCCGGTTCGGGCGTCTCTCGATCGAAATGACCGGCATCGACGCTACCTTCACGATGGGGCGCATGGCGGCGGCTCGGGCCCGAATCCTCGACCGCTTGGAGCGAAAAGGGCTGCTCGACAAGAACGGAGCCCTCGACGTTTCGCTACTGCCGCTCCACATCGGCGTCATCACGTCGATCGACAGCGCTGCGCGCCATGATTTCGTACACGAACTTTCGGCGAGTGGGATCGGTTTCCATGTCGACGTGATTGACGCACGAATGCAAGGCCGAGACACCGACGCTACGGTCCTGTCGGCCCTGCGTCTGTTTCGCCACATGAAGCCGGACGTCGTCGCGATCGTGCGAGGTGGGGGCTCGCGGTCGGATCTCGCTTGGTTCGACAGTGAACCGCTCGCCCGAATGATCGCGGACATGCCCATACCGATTTTCACCGGCATCGGCCACGAGATCGACGACAGCGTGGTCGACCGGGTCGCCCATTCGTCATTCAAGACACCGACCGCCGTTGCCGCAGCGATCGTCGCGCGCGTCTCCAAACAACGGGGGCGAATCGAAGCGGCCGCGGTCGAGTTGTGCAGTCGGTCCAACCGGATCATCTCTGCCGTCGACGCGCATCTGAGTAGCGCGGGTCACCGTCTTTACGAGGCAACTCGGAGCGGCCTCGACATCGCTGCGTTGAACATCGACCGCAAGACGTATTCGCTCGTGTCGGTCGCCCGACGCTCTCTCGAAACCGCCGGACATCGACTCGATCTAGCGACCGTCAGAGTCGACGCGCGCGATCCCGCCGCTACGCTTGCCCGTGGATTCACGCTCACCCACGACGCTACGGGAGCGACGGTAACGGCGGCGTCCACTGTCTGCAAAGGCGACGCGTTGACCACGTATTTTGCCGACGGGGTAGTTGAGTCGATCGCGGCATCGATAGTGCTCGAGCCCGAAACCATGAGCCCGAAACCATGAGATGGGAGTGCGATGGCAGACGAGATTTCATATGTCGATGCAATGGCTGAGATCGACCAGATACTCAGCTCGCTCGACCGTGACGACGTGGACATCGATGCGCTCGGCGCCCAGGTATGCAGAGCAAGCGCGTTGATAGCGAACTGCCGCGCCAAGATCGACGCGACAAAACTAGAAATCACCGAAATCGTTGCCGGTCTCGACGAGCCGACCATGCCGTCCGGTAACGATCAGTAGGGCCCCAGTTCAGCGGACGACGAAATGTGTCTCACCGACGGGTTCTTCGTCGGCAATGGAAACATCGGTGACGACGGCGTGGCGCGGGCCGACTCGGCAGAATTCGATGATCTCGTTGACCGCGTGGGCGCTGCCCTCGGCGTGAACTTCGAGCGACCCGTCGGCCCGGTTGCGCACCCAGCCGCCAACACCGCCGCGAGTTGCGGCGTCTCGCACACTGGCTCGGAAGAACACGCCCTGGACACGTCCGCGGACTATCACGCTGCGTCGCACGAGTCGGGCGTTGTCCATCAAATCACCGCGCCGACTATTGACCCGATCCCGTATGTAACCGCGGCTGCCGCGGCGCCGATAGTGAGTTGGCGGACGGCGCCGTACACCGCGTTCTGACCGGTGATTCGGGTCATGGCGGCGCCGACCGCGGC
>SDBV01003133.1_pt1 | contig 24610 bp, 19 predicted proteins | sample 2277081 | NCBI WGS metagenome assembly SDBV01 (sample SAMN10402039, study PRJNA504765) | marine sediment metagenome | isolation source: marine sediment core GS10_PC15, 223 cmbsf | place: Arctic Ocean: Southern Knipovich Ridge | collected 2010 | reverse complement strand
TTTTCAGCTTTTTTGAAATCTTTAAATTGTTCTTCAAAAAGCACAGCTAAATTATTCATGGCACCAGCATTTTTATTCTCGATAGCCATCAGATAATATTTTTCAGCTTTTTTGAAATCTTTATATTCATTTTGATAAAACAAAGCTAAATTATACATAACCCAAGCATCTTTATTCTCGACAGCCATCAGATAATATTTTTCAGCTTTTTTGAAATCTTTAAATTGTTCTTCATAAAGCAAAGCTAAATTATACATAGCCCAAACACTTTTATTCTCGACAGCCATCAGATAATATTTTTCAGCTTTTTTGAAATCTTTAAATTCATTTTTATAAAGCGTAGCTAAATTATTCATGGCACGAGCATTTTTATGCTCGACTGCCATCAGATAGTATTTTTCAGCTTTTTTATAATCTTTAAATTCATTTTGATAAAGCACAGCTAAATTATACATGGCACCATCATATTTATGCCCGACAGCCATCAGATAATATTTTTCAGCTTTTTTATAATCGCCATCTTTATATGCTTTATCAGCGATTTCTAAAACCACTTCGTCTGTAGTTTCAGATAAATTTTCAGCCAGTTTGGGATTGGTTTGCGAAATATGCATCTTTGTACTTGCTAAAACCTCATATTTAAGTTCAGAATCTTGAACAGATTGGGAGAGTGCCTCTGCCATATAATATCCACCCCTTTTGTTCAATGTACCAGCTTTCGCACAAGTAATATGATTTTTGGCTTTTTGGATAAGTTCATTTTCCGTACACCACTCATTTAAAAAACTAGTTAACCATACGACCTGTTGTTTTTTCCTTTTCCGGCCATATCTCATCAGGTACCAGATATTGAAAAAACGTTCATCAATCATATATAATTTGTTTTTTTTATTAATTAATTTTGAGGTAATAAATCCGCTTTTTTCAAGGATTTTTAATTGAGCTGCTATAGTTTTACTTTCAAGGTTTGTCTTTTTTGAAATTTCAGAGGTCAGCATTCCATCCCAATTTAAAGCAATTGCATCAACAATAACCTGTTGTTGAGTAGCCAGAATATCCATTTTATGTTTGTAAAGAGGTGTTATTTTGTCTAGAATACCTTCTAAATCTTCAAAAACGTTTGCACTGTCATCTAATATTATTTCATACAGAAGAATTATAGTTCTGGGAATTCCTCCTGTTAATCTTCGGATAGTCTCAATTCTGCCTTTTTGGTTTTTAATAATTTCAAGTGATTTTTGATTATTATGTTGTTTGCTTAGTTTTTCCAAAAGAACCTGAACATCTTCTTTACTTAAAGCATCCAAATATATTGTTTTAAAGGACTCAAAGAATGGTTTGTCATGTTTGTAGGCTGTTTCCAGAGTTTTTGTTGATGCTGCAATAATCTGCAGGTCAGATTCATGCAGAATATCTCTTAATTTTTTATGCTCTATATCTTTGAGTTTGTCTAAAATTGCATCAAAGTTGTCAATTAGAAGTACTAGTTTCTTTCCGTTTTTCTTTAAATATTTCGCCAATAAAAAATAAAAATCGTCATCCTTTTCATATCTATCCATCTCAGTAGCAACATTTTCAAAACCATTCGCTTCTTCCAGAATGTCAGCGACTGCTTCCCATAATCTGTTTAACGAAAAAATGTTATATTGCTCTTCGGTAAACTGAATAACTATTAAATGGGATAGATTTTTAAAGTCTTCAATTTCATATCGTAACTTAGCAAGAAGTGTAGTTTTGCCTGATCCTCTTTGTCCCTGAATAAGGAAGTTTTGAGATATTTGATTTAACTTACTGCTTTTTATATCTCTAAAAATTGTATTAAATTCTTTGTGTCTTACAACAAAGCTATCCAACAAACTTTGTTTATCCTGGTTTAAAGGATTATAAATGTTTGCAATGGTTTTATTAGCTCGCGACATTTAAATACCACCATTCTTTTAGTATAATCGAATTAAACTTATACACTTTTTCTTTATTTTTATTTAAATAGCCGTCATATTCAAGAACATTGGTAACATCTTTTAAATCTTTAATTTCATGTTTCACAGAAAGATCATTAGCTGTATTAAAATCAAGAGAACCGTTGGTGGAAATATAGTTTAAAATTTCGAGTGCGCAACTATATTCATTTTTTTCAAATGCCTGCCTTAACCGTGTCTTCCAGTTTTCAAAATAATCCTGATATTTGTAACGATCCCGGATTATCTTGTCAATAACCTCATCAATTGAGTTTGTATTTAACTCATAATTTGTTTCAACAAATGATTCATATAACTCATCAAAAATTATCTGTATATAGTAAGGAATAAGCCAACTATCTTTATTCAGAATATAGTCTTTTAATTGATCACTTATATCAAAATCCTTTTGATCGTCTTTACGCCCTAATACAAGTCTTGATATTAGCTCTTTCCCTTCTTCCTTACTTAGTGGCGGTACTTCAATGTTCACAATATCATTTATCAAATCTCTTCTACCTAATTTAGCAACAACATTTCCAAGTCCAATTGAGCCAGTATAAACAAATTGGATATTAGTAATATTAAAATCTTGTCTTAATTCTCTGATTAACTGTAAAAAATGTATCCCATCTTTTTTATTATCACTGGAAATATTTCTTACTGCATCGGGGAATTCATCTATTAAAAAAATTAGAGTGTCAAACTTATTCGGGAGTGTTTTTAGTAGCAATTTACATTCATTGTAATAATCTACCCGCTCTTCTGGATCAATCGTAATTCCATTGGTCGAGATTCCTCTAATTTTTAAAATAAAACCTTTTAAAGCACCTTTTGTTTTAATATAGTACCTCTCAACAAAATTGAATATGGAATCATCCGACAACAACAACTTAAAAAGTTGTTTAAAATATTCATTTATACTGTCAACACTTTGAACGGACTTGTATTTTATTATATATCCGTTTGGGGGATTTCTTTCCAGATATTTTAATATTGAGCTTTTTCCTGTTCTTCTTGGTGCAGTCAATAACAGATCTTCTCCCTGTTCTATCTTAGACCATATCTTCTTTTCAATGTTTGTCCTTCTAAAATATTTGTCCTCCCCATCTGCTGGCCCTCCTGTGCTAATTGACAATGGCTCCATTTATCTTCTCCATTTATAAGATTCTAATAAATCATTTATCTTTAATATACTTGACAAAATATATTTTGTCAAACTATTTGGCAATATTATTTTTGTCAGATTTAATTGTTGTTTCAAATTTTCTACCACAGGTCGATTAATAAATGATAGATGGAAGACTGTACAATTACGGGAGGTGCCCATTGTACAAGGAGGTATACCCAAAGGGCACAAGCAGGTGCCGCGAAGGACAGGGATGGTTCCACCTGAATTTGGACATCCCTGTCCAGCAGATTTATTCCATAGACTTTTTTTATTAACCTTGCCCAGGCTGACCTTTTCGCACTTACTTTTACATCCTGGTTTTGTATTTCTGCAGCATCTTCAACTTCAGCTGTATTCTGTTCTTCCTGTTTAAGGGGCCAACCTTCTGGTGAAAGACGAACAACATAAGGCATATCCTTCCATACACCTTTTGTGCGGGATGAATAAAGTCCATAGTACCTTACCAGATGAACTCTGGCTGCTGGTATGTGCTGGACAAGAGATGCGATAAATTTTTCTCCAGTATAGACTTCATTTTGTTAAGGGCATGAATCGGTATAAATACGAAATTACCCCGCGAGTTAGCTATTTAAGATGGAACATTCTTAGTCGTGATGTTACTCCTCCCATTCTATAAGGATATCTTCTGCCATTTCGGCAAGTTCCGTACCAGGAGCTTTTTGAATTACTCTATTAAAACATAGAAGTGCATATTCTATTTCTTTATAATACAGGGATAGTTTTCCCTCGAAAAATAATAAAAGAATTTGAGTTTCTTGTTCAATAGATTCCATTTTATCATTTAGATAAAATATATCCTCCCTTGCAATTTCATACCTTGGGAAAGGGGAACTTTCACTAACATTAATAGAATTAATAAATCTTAATATTCTTATAGCAATTGAATCCGATGCAGTAAGTTTACTGCATCATCTATCCTGCTTTTAATTTCCGGTTCCATATCATCCAATTCCTCCGGAGCTACCTCTTTCAGCATAATGGCGGCCAGTTTGAAAAAATCTTCATTATTATCCAACTCGCAGATTATTCGCTTTAAATCCTCTATTACTATTTCTCTTTTCCCGAAAATATCCGGTAGTTCACTATAGAAATTCGCACGGATAAAAAGAACCTCGTGATTGTACATATTGGCGGATACAATCTTATCAATATTCTGAATAGCTTCCTCGAGTAATTGTATTTTAATTGTAATCCTGAATGTAATCACGATTTTTTTGTGCCCCTTTCCTGTAAACAATTTCTTTTGTGTCCCGGCTGGTCACAAGCTAAAGCTTGTTGCTCGCCCATGCAACCTGGGTGCTCACAAAAACGCACCTTACTTTTTGGTGAGTATGTAACTGATGAAGTATTGCTACGACTTCCAAATAAGTTTTTTGCATAAACCTTGCCAAAGGCCCTAAGAGTTTTTTTGAAAAATAATAAATACCTTTTTTCTGAACTTTCAAAGTTGATTTACACTTTGATAGAGGATTTTTATACAGAAGCTGGTGGCAGAAAAATATTATCAGGCGGTTGTCTAGTATATCAAGCTCCGGTAAAAAACATTTTTACAATATTTTTACAATCAATTTACAATTTTTATACAATTTAATTTAACATCCAGCCTATAATTATAATATAGTATCCGATAATTATAATATAGGAATTCACAACATGCTGATTAAATGTAATTTTTAGGATAATAATTTAAAAAAAAGGCAGCTCTTTTTTATGTTTTGCATTTTTAATTAATTAGAATGCTGTTTTGTATAAGATTATGCAGAATTCAATATTGCTATTTTTTTAGGAGACCGTTATGAAAAAAAAATCTGAATTTCAAATGATAATGGAAATTATAAAATCGTCTTTATTGTTCTGCTTTTATTTTCTTTTAATTATATTATTTCTAATTTCAATTCCATATGCTTTTAGTGAAGGAAGGTCCGAACAGCATGCTTTTTATGGAACTGACTATGGTGAATCTGATGTTATAAGAAGAGCAGAGGCATTTATGCAGGAAGAGAAATATTTAGAAGCCTATGGGGTTCTGGAAGCGGGGCCGATTCCTCTAAATATGAAAAATTATGGTAATTGGTTAAAAGCATTATCACTATCAAACACTCCAAATTTAAATGGCGCGTTAAATTTATGCTTGTCGGAAATAGAAAGAGGCGGTGAAAATCCATGGCTTCCTAAAGTCAAATTTCTTGCTGCTGATATTTATATAGAGAAAAAAGATTTTGAATCTGCAGAAAGAATATATGAAGTAGAAGCGTCAAGATTGCTCTCGGAACAGAGAAAAGAAAGTATAGCATATGTATATATTGATTTTGCAGAAAAACTATCATACAAGCCAAAGCCGGAAGAATTAGAACTTCCGGAGCCGGATTATCTGCAGGCATATAATTTTTATGAAAAAGCAATAGCAATGGAAATAAGTATCGAATTAAAAGAGCAGATTCGTTTTAATATGGCAAGAATACAGGATAAAGCCGGAAGGTATTATAATGCTGTAACTGAATATAAATTATATTTATTAGAATTTGATCCGTTTTATAATATATCTGAAACAACAGAAAAACAGATTGAGTATGCAGGATTTCATATAGCAGAAGCAAGGTACAGATTAGCAGAAGCATTAATAAAGACTTATAACTTTACCGAATCCAGAAAAGAGCAGGAGAATATAATTGAATTATTAGAGAATATACAAAATAATACTGTATTATTAAAAGGCGATCTTGCTGACAGGGAAGCAATTGAAACATGGAAGAGACTAACAAAGCGTAGAATACCGTATTCATATACTTTTCCATACCCCGATTCAGTAACAACATTAGAAGCCGGATTAAAAGCTACAAATGATTTTCTTAATATTTATCCGGACGATCCGATTTCTGTAACTCTTGCATGGAATAAAATTCAAGCATTAAAATTATACAACAGGACAGATGAGACAATTAAGGCAGCAAGGGATTTTATATCAAAGAATAATTTTACATTGATAACCGATGAAACAGAAGAAGATATAATTTTTAGAAAAGAAATTGGTATTGATGATACACCTGCAGAACAATATGATGTGCTGCAGAAAAAAGCCTTATATTTAATAGGTGAATTATATTATTCTCAAAAAGAATATGCACTGGCTATAGAAGCATTCACCGAATATACAATAAAGTTTCCGAATGGATCGGATTGGACAAATGCACAGCATGGTATAGTTAATTCTGAGTTTCAGGTTGGAATAGAATATCTGGAAGCAAAGGATTACGATAATGTAAGAACTTTGTGGAATGATTTTCTTGATAAGCATCCATTAGATGAACGTTCAAGGCGGATTTTATTTACTTTTGCACAGATTGATTATCAATCCGGCATAGAAGAAAAGGAACTTCGTAATGTTTCAGATTCTAAAATCTTCTTTAATAGGGCTATTGCAGGTTTTAACAGGCTGATATCAAAATACCCCAATACTGAAGAATCATCCCTTGCACAGTACAGAATAGGTGAAATCTATGAAAACGAATTAATGGATTTAACTTCCGCATTAGAAGCCTATAACAAAGTATTATGGGGGAGTTATTACTATCCTGCATCTGAAAAAGTAAATCAGATGACAGGCAAGGAAATGCTTGTCAAAACAGACAGAATATACAGAACAAATGAGAATGCAGTAGTTACTTTACAGTTGCGTAATGTAAGTACGGTTACATTAAGTGCATATAAATTGAATATGGAGGATTATTTCCTGAAGTTTCACACAATAAGGGGGGTAGAGGACCTTGATCTTGCTTTAATTGCTCCTGATATTATGTGGACAGTAGAAATCGACGGATATATGGATTATCTACCAATTGAGCAGCAAATAAAAATACCGTTTGACGAACCAGGGGTTTACGCGGTTAATATTTCTGAAGAAGAATTAGAAGCTACAACTTTAATTATCCAGTCAGATATAGATATGGTATTTAAATCTTCCAGAGAAGAGATACTTGTTTTTGTTCAGAATATGGTAAGCAATTTACCTGTTGCAAATGCAGAAGTACTAATAACAGATGGAAGCAGAACATTGATAGAGGCCAGAACAGGCAATGATGGGATTTTACTTCAAAATTTTAATGAAATTCAGGACATTAATAATATCAGTGTATTTGTAAAAAAAGATCAAAGTATTGCCTCAAATGTTTTAAATGTGTATGGGCTTGGATATAGTCAGGGGCTTGCTCCAAAAGGATATATATATACGGACAGCCCGGTTTACAGGCCTGGTAATACAGTAAATTTCAGAGGAATTATCCGTGATGTTGTTAATGGAAGTTATGCTGTTACTGAAGGCAGGACTATGGATTGTACTGTTTCTGATGTAAGCGGAAGAATAATTTTTAAAGAAGAGATTAGCTTTTCCAGGTTTGGAACTTTTGAAAATACCTTAATTCTTGGCGAAAATGCTTCCGAGGGATTCTACAGAATAATGATTGAAGATTCATCTGAAGTATTTACAGGCATGTTTTTAGTCGAAGAATATAAGCTGGAGAAAATACGGCTGGAATTGGAGTTTGATAAAACTGTATATTTTAGAGGTGAAGTTATTGAAGGTATATTTAAAGCAGAATACTATTTTGATGAACCGGTAATAAATACGGAAATATCTTATACCTTACCGGATGGGCGTGAACTTAAAGGAATGACAGATGAAAACGGAGAGTTTGCATTCAAATTTGATACTACACGGTTTTCTGCTGGAACATCATTAAATTTTAACGGGATAATAATTGGAGAAAATGTATCTGTAAGACATGATGCATATATTGCCTCTTTAGGTTTTACTGCAAGTATATCAATACAGCGTCCAATTGTTTTGGCCGGAGAACCAGTAGAACTGGTTATAAAAACCAATGATGCATCCGGAGTACCAGTATCCAGAGAACTTGAATTAACAATTTTAAAACGCGAAGTACAGTCTATAGATCCTATTATTGATAATGTTCCGTGGATAACAACAGCTGTAAATACATGGGCAGAGAAAACAGTAGAAACAATGTATATACAGACTGATGAAAATGGTGTGAGACGTTTTACATTTACACCGGATGAAGGCGGACAGTATGTATACAGAGTTAAAGGTTTAGACAGGTTTGGAAATGTTGTAACAACAGAAGTGTTCTCACAAGTATCGGGTGAGGATGACCAAATTAAGTTAAGATTATTTACAGATACAGGTAACTATAAAGTAGGTGAGAATGCACTTGTCGAAATACATTCAAGATTGGAACAAAAAAGAACAGCTTTAATTACATACGAAGGTGAAGGGATTATCCGGTATGAAATTATAGAAATATCCACAGGACTTAATCCTGTAAATTTTGAAATTAATAATAAACATTTTCCAAATTTTACATTTAATGTAGCTATTATGGATGGAAATAAACTAGAATCCGGTTCTGTTCCATTTACTGTAGAACGTGAACTATTTATTACTATACTTCCGGATAAAGAAGTGTATGAACCCGGAGAAATAGCTATTGTAAATATTGAAATTGAGGATCATCTTGGAAATCCTGTAGAAACAGAACTTTCCTTAAGCTTAGTAAATGAAGCTATGTTTGCTAATTATACTGACCTGTCCGGAAATATTGTAACATTTTTTACTGCTGGCGCTCTGCGGCAGACAGAAATGAAAATGCAGACAAGCTGCACTTTTTCATATTCACCTGTAACAAGACTATTAGATCTTGCGCTGATAGAAGAGAATGAAAGGCTGACAGATTATGAGAGGGATTTAGCTAATAAGCCTGATATGATTGCCGGAGCAGAAGAAGATTTATTTGGTTATCTGGAAAGTGCAGAAGAAGAATCCTATTATGATGAAGACGCGGCACCATCACCTATGATGGAACCGGCAGAAATAACTACTACAGGTTTTGGAGATACGTCTGATGATAGACTTGCAAATATCGAAGTAGAGAGAAGGCGTGAAGATTCCGCAGAAAAAGCCTACTGGGAAATATTAACTGTAACAGATACTACAGGAAAGGGAAGTACGGAAATACAACTTCCGGAGAACACCACCGAGTATAGAATTATTGTAAAAGGATGTACAACAGAAACTCTTGTTGGTGAGGAGTTTGTAAATATTATAATAAGAAAAGATTTCTTTGCAAATTTAAAAGTACCGGAAGTATTACAGTTCGGAGATCAGGTTCGATTTACAGGAGAGATACATAATATTACAGATTATTCCGGCCCTGTTTCTGCATTGCTTACAATTGCACAGGACGGAGTTAATAGGACATTTACAGAACAGATAAATATTAATAATAGCAGTACATATACAGTAGTATTTCCTTCTTATTATGTACTTGCCGGAGCAAACATGGAAGTGAGTCTGGATATAAAAGCCCTGGATAATATTAAGTTTATGGACAGTTTGATTGTCGATATTCCTGTAATGCCCTGGGGCCTTGTTTTTTCTGGCAGCGAATCCGGAACTGCCAATACGGATAAAACTATTTTTATAGAACTTCCACAGGAAAAGAATTATGAAAATATCAATTTAAATATATCCATTGGAGGATCTGTAAATCAGGAATTAATAGATCTTGTATTTAATAATATAGAACGAAATATGTATTTAAGTGATAATTACTTTTTGCACTCTCCTGGAGAAGTACCTTCGGAATTGCTTGCTTTATCATCGTTATTAGTGTATCTGGAAAATACAAATATTCAGACTGAAGCACTTACAGATGCAAGAAAAAATACACAGGCAATTGTTTCGCAGCTTACATCGACTCAAAGAAGCAATGGAAGCTGGGATTTTGGTTCTGGTACAAATACTAAAGAAATAACAAGTATGGCCTACTGGGCACTTGCAGCATCATTAAATGCAGGAATCTTTGTGGATACTAATTTAATGGAAGCTGCAAAAAATTATATTTTAAATCAATATTCGTTAGCAGGTCAGGATGATTATGGAATTAGAGCAATGATGCTTCATGCATTATCCAAAACAGGAGATGCTGACTACACTTTCGTAAACAGGTTATATAGAAAGCGAAACGAAATAAGCGAAACTGCCTTAGCATATACAGCGCTTTGTCTGTTTTCATTGGACAGGAATGAGATGGGAATAGAGATTATCAATATACTAAACAATAAAGCTATAATAAGTACACAGGGAATTGTTTACTGGAATGGAAATGACAATATTATCTGGGAAAGAAATCCAGTAGAAACAACTGCTATTGTCTTGCTTGCATATGAAAATTTAGTACCGGATTCTGATTATATTGAACAAGCTGTTAATTATTTATTAAACAGTAAAACTTCATACGGTTTTAATCCTGCAAAAGCAAAAGGGATTGTTATAAAAGCTCTTACAAATTATTACGATAATGTAAGACCTCAAATGAATGATTATATACTCGAAATATTTGTAAATGATAATTTAATAGATTTTATTTCGGCTAACGGTGGAATTGGAAGGGCAGATATTGAAGTACCTCGTGAGTATCTTGTAAATAATGAAAATAAGGTTGATCTTAAAATTAATGGTACTGGTGAATATGTTTATTCTGCAGTACTTACTGGCTTTAGCAGGGATTTTGATATAGAAGATTCCTGGAAGGATCCTGACCTGGATGATAAGGATTTTATTCATCAGAATCTCGTATATAAAGGTATCGAAATCGGAGAAAGCACAATGGAAATCGGAGAGCTTGAATATGGCCAGGTTGCAAAAGTACAGATCAATATATCTGAATATACCGGAGACAGATACCTTATACTAACGGATAATATACCTGCAGGTGCAACTGTAATAAAAGATTCGGTAACAGGAGCTTTTAAAGTATACCGTATAACAGGAAATAAAATCCAGTTTTATTTTGAACCGGATCAGTATATATCTTCAATTACCTATTATATTGCAGGCTACTTACCTGGAAATTATAGAATCCTGCCTCCTGTATTCAGGGATTTATTTAATCCGGATGAAATGTATGTCGGAGAAGAATCAAGCCTTGCAGTACTTTATAAAGGAGAAAGTTCGAGTGAAGAATACATAATGAACAAACAGGAGTTATATGGCCTTGGAACGGCTTATTTTAATGACAACAGAAATAGTGAAGCTCTTGAATTACTTGAACAGCTATATGAAATGGATTCTGAATATAATAATCAGCAGGTTGCAGAAATGCTCCTATGGATTAGAAGTGAACCGGAATATTATAATGCGGAAAAGCTTGTAGAATACTTTGAAATCCTAAAAGAAAAAAATCCACAGTTATATATCCCTTTTGAAAAGATACTTATAATTGGACAGGCATATCATGATATTGGTGAATATGAACGTGCTTATCTTGTATACAGGGCAACAATAGATGCAAGTTTTATTAAGGATGCTCCTATTGGCGGAACACTGGAAAAATCCGGAGAATTTTTAGGTTCTATAGATTTTATGTTCAAATTATGGCAGGAGTATCCGGATAAAAACAGAGTAATAGATACATATTTTGCTTTAGCCCAGGAAGTATATACTAAAGCTCCGGAAGCATCTGAAATAAGTAAAAGTTTAGAATCGGAAACAATCACTAATGATGATATGTATGCTGAAGCTGAAAATATGCTCTGGAGGTTTATGGCACTGTATCCTTCTAATCCTTTATCAGATGATTCTGCATTTACTATGATTAATATTAATTTAGATAAAGAAGATTATGAGAAAAGTGTATTATTATGTGACCAATATGCTGAAAGATATCCGGAAAGTGAATATTATTCAAGTTTCCAGTATATGAAGGCTCTTGCACTATTCTCTATGAGAAGATACAGCGAAGCTGTAAATACAGCAGAAATTGTAGCAGAAGGGGAGAGTGCAGACAGAGATCTGGCAAATTATATCCTTGGACAGATTTTTCATGCAGAACAAAAACCGGTAGAAGCAATAAACTACTACAGTAGAGTAGAAGATGTTTTTCCGGATGCAAAAGAAGCAATAGAATATTTCGAAGCTAAGAATATTTCGATGGAAGAAGTAAGTAATTTTAAACCAGGTGAAGAAATTGAATTTACTTTAAATTACCGAAATGTACGAGAAGCATATTTTCAAGTTTATAAAGTAGATTTAATGAGCCTTTATCTAAAAGAAAAGAACTTAAGCAGGATAACAAGCATCAATTTATCTGGAATAGCACCCTTAATAGAAAAGGAAATTGTACTTGGCAGCGGAACAGATTATGATGATATGGAAAGGAACATATCATTAGAACTTGAAGATGAAGGTGCATACCTTATTATCTGCCGTGGAGATGAACTATTTACAAGTGGTTTAATTCTTATTACTCCTCTGGAAATAGAAGTACAGGAAGATCCGGAAAGCGGAAGGTTGCGTGTAAATGTATTAAATACCGAAACCGGAACTTATGCTGATAATGTACATGTAAAAGTTATAGGTTCTGAAAATACAAGCTTTGTATCCGGGGAAACAGATATGAGGGGAATATTTATTGCAGATAATATTCAGGGTACAGCAACTGTAATAGTACGCGGATTAGAAAATACGTATGCATTTTTTCGTGGAGAAGGATGGCTGCAGCCTCAGTACTATTATTATGATGACTTAAAAACAGAAACTCAGCCGGACTACAGAGGAAATATAATGGAACAGCAGAGATCTAATTATGAGTTAAACAGAATGAATCTCGATGAGTTATATTTAGAAAATGAAGAAGGTGTACAGATTCAGGATGCATATTAAGGAGAATATAGTATATTTAGTGAGCAGGCTTTCTTATTCACTGATAATTTTATATGAAAATAAATAGTTTGCACCAGGCACTACCACTTATATTAGGGTGGGAATTCAAAAACAGGCAATATCTATTTACATAAATGATTTTTTGACTCAGATTTACTCAGATTAACGCAGATGGAAGAAGAATATAGATATAAAGAAATAGCAGAAAAAATTATCGGAGCTGCTTATACTGTTCATAATAAACGGTTATGGGGAATATAGTACAAGAAATTTTGATGAAACATTTCTGCTTCTGATTATTAAAGACTTTTATCGCGCAAAATTCACCATCAAATCAGGGAAATGTTGCAATATTGCTATTTCTAATATTTGCTTTGATGTTTTTATGTATCTAACAACAATAAATTAAATTGACTATAATTATTATAAATAGTAACTTATTTATGTAGCTACACAAATAGCTACATGGGGGATGATTGTGTTAGAAGTTGGTAAAAGAGAATTTATACAACATACAAGTAAATACCTAAAAAAAGCTGAAGGCGAAGACAAAATAATTATTACTCATAACAATAAACCTGTTTTGGAATTACATAAATTAAAAACTAAGACGATTTATGACTTAAGAGGTCTTATAAGTGAAATTAAAATTGAAGACGATATAAATGATCATGTTTTTCCAGGATATGATGAATGGTTTTAATAGATACTTGTGGAATAATTGAGCTTTGTAAACCAGAACCAAAATTAGCTAAATCCACATTGTCTAAAATACATCAACATGCAGTGATATTATCAATATCATTTGCTGAAATTGCTTGTAAGATTAAAATAAATAAATTAGTTTTACAAATAAAACCGCTTGATTTATATTTGGAATATAATAATATTAACAATATAACTATTGTTGATATTGGAACTTTAGAATGGCTTGATTCAATTGATTTAGATTGGAATGACAATAAAGATCCATCCGATAGATTGATAGTATCATATGCAATTAAGAATGATATAGAAATAGTTACATGTGATAAAAAGATTAAAAAATATTATAAAAATATTATTTGGTGATTTAATGATTTCTGCATAAAATTACATCTATATCCTTTGCAAGCAACTGGTATTTTTAAATAAACATAAAGAAATGATCAACCGGGGCTGGTCGCAAGCAAAGTTTGCTGCCCGCTCATGCTGGCTGGGTATAACGCCTGCGATAATTGCAGAGATATTTACTATTTAATATTTTTTCTGTTTTTATTTTGTAGGGAGAAGTACTTCTGTTTCTAACGGAAACAGTAGGATTTTAACTCATCTAATAAGATTTATAGAAAATTCCCACAGTTTATTCTATTCTATAGTTGCGGATATTATTTTTATCTTTTCCATGGTACTTTCGTCAGAAAAATTATTGACTCCAATTTTAAATTTTCCTATCGTCAAAATAGATAATGCTTTTGGATTGGATTAATCAGTTTATGTTTAATTTTTGTGGGTAGTGAGATTATACTTTTTAGTTAAAGGTGGAACCAAAGATTTTCCCATCATTTATATCAAGGAAATCATCATGAAAAAAACCGGAATCATTATATTTTTGTTTAGTAGAGATGAAAAAACAAACTGGCAACAAAGAGCTGATCTAGAAGGTAGTGATAGTTAAAAAAAGCATGCAACAGACGAAATGATATTTTGTGTATGGGATGTAGAAAAAGGTGAAATGATATATAAAGAAGAGGGAATGAATCCTCTGGCTTATAACCGAAAATCAAAAGAATTTATTACAATAGATGAGAACGGAAAATTTAAATTTTCAAAATTTAAAAAAAGGCCTGCTTAAGTTTATTCTGACAGCCGAAATACCTCGCAGCTCTGCTGCGGGGATGGAGGCTATGAACTAGTACCTGACCACCTGACCACAAGCTTGCATGTGGTCAGGTGGTCAGACAGCCTTATGAGAACGAAGATACCTTGGAGCTCTGCTCCGGGGTTCTTCATTAGATTATGCGGTAAATATTTACCGCCTTTGTCAGGATAATTATAGAATATTTCGAGATATTCGTATATATTCCAGGAGTGTTATTAATTTACCCGCCCATAGCCAAAGCCAGTGAACCTCCCTGTGGTATAGCCATATTAGCAGGAGGCCTTAAAGCTCATAACATACATTTAAAAGTATTGGATATGAATATTGGGGCTCAGGAATATCTACTGGACCAGTATTTTAAGAAAAATCCCAAAAAAGAGAACTACAGAAAGCTCATAAGAAAAAGTACAATATATAAAAACCCACAAAAATATCAAAGGATTATCAGCGAATTGTCCAGAGGCTTAAATAATCAAGCAAATTGTGAAGATAATAATGTGAACACGATATCTCTCGCCAACTTTGAAACCAATAAATATGACCCGCTAAACAGCAAAGATTTATTAAATGCTTCTAAAAATTATAAAGAAAGTCCTTTCTATGAATATTATAAGAAAAGTTTAGCCCCGATACTTTCTGACACCCAAATAGGTCATGTGGGTATCTCCCTGCAGTTTATAAATCAAGCTGTCTCCACTTTCACATTGATTGGGTACATAAAGGCTAATTATCCGAAAATAAAAATCATCCTTGGTGGCGGTTTAATTACTTCCTGGAGCACTTTAATAAACTGGAATGATCCATTTAAATCTGTGATAGATTTAACCATACCCGGTCCAGGAGAAGAAAAACTTTTAGAATATTTAGGGTGCAAGCCAAATCCTGAAAAATTAAAAAATATGAAGCCCGACTATTCCTGGCTTATAAATGTTAAATATTATAGTCCCGGATTAATTATGCCTATCTCTGCCTCTGTAGGTTGCAGCTGGAAAAGATGCAAGTTTTGTCCCGAATTAGCAGAGGATACTAAATATATCCCCCCAAAGAATAATTTTGTTCTGCAGCTTATAAGGCACCTGGAAAAGGAATATAGACCTTCACTATTTCATTTTCTTGATAATGAAATTAGCCCTTCCCTTTTAAAAACTCTTGCATTTAGTAAAATGGATACGCCATGGTATGGGTTTACAAAATTTTATCCACTACTTAAAAACTATGATTTCTGTCTGGCTCTTAAAAATTCATCTTGTACTATGTTAAAACTGGGCTTAGAATCCGGGGATCAGAAAGTACTAAATTCCATAAACAAGGGCATAGTACTTGATGATGTTAAAATTATTCTTAAGAACCTGAAAAGCGCGGGCATAAAAACATATATTTATATCCTTCTGGGAACTCCAGTGGAGGATTATAACTCAGCAAGAAAAACCATGAATTTTATTGAAGAGCATTCAGAGAAGATTACATTTCTGAATGTGGCAATCTTTAATATGCCAATAAATAATAATGAGTTTGCCATAAATAATATTTTCCATTATTCGGATGCTGATCTATCTCTCTATAAAGGATTTAAACACCCTTTGGGTTGGAATAGAGCAGAGATTAGAAAATTCTTAAAAGAAGAATTTAACCAGAATCCATGGATTAGAGAGATTATTAAAAGAACTCCACCGCAGTTTAATTCCAACCATGCCCCATTTCTAACTACACTCAATACCGACAAAACAGAGGGCATCAAATATTTGTGTCTATAGAGAAATAATTTTTGATGAAAAGGATTATATTAAAAGGATAAAGGCAAACATAGATAAATGATAAACAGGAACAGAAGAATTATCCATTCTGAAGTTAAAAATGTTTATGTTTCATTTTTATCTTCAGGTTTGTAAAGTAGATTTAATGAGCTTTTATTTAAAAGAAAAGAAATTAAGCAGGCTTTCTTATAATTAGAAAGACTGCTTAAATAATAGTTATCTAATTTTTCATATTGTTAATTTGCTTTATATAATGTACAAATAACTATGGAATCTGCTTTATTAAAATGGTTCAATTTTGATACGGGCAATATTACTGATATAAAAGAAATTACTAAAGATCTGACTAAAGGATCTGTAAAAGATCTTGAAGATGATAAAATATACTGTGTCATTTGCGATAATATAATTTCAAATATTAAATATAAAACTCACATAAATGGTTCTTTTGATCATACATTTACAAATCCAAGTAAGTTTAATTATCATATAGGTTGTTTTAAAAAAGCTCCGGGTTGTGTTTATAAAGGACTTTTTACAGATCAATTTACATGGTTTGAGGGCTGCTCATGGAAATATGCTTTATGCGGTTCATGCAGTTCTCATTTAGGGTGGTTGTACAAAGATAAAGGAAAGTCAATTTTTTTCGGGTTGATATTGGATAGAATTAAATTTGGATAATAGCATTTGCGAGCTATTATAAAAAGGTTTATAGCAAACTTAAAAATCGCGAAACAGAAATACCATGTATAGATTAATTACAAAGTGAAGAAAAAGTGAATATAGTGACATAAAGCAAATTATAATATTTGAAAAAGGTATTAAAATCATATACAGTTTTTGATAAGGAATTAATAATTTTAATTGTTATATAATTTTCATATGGTGGAAAACAGAATATTTAGACAAATTTGAGGTATTTAATAGTATGCTATTTCTCTTTATTTTTAATAATCCGGCAGGCTTTCTAAAATATCCGGCGGTTTAACAAAATGCAGTTTTTTATTTGACAGAAAACTGATTTGGTATTACAATTATTCTATCGATAAAAATCGATAAGGAGTTTGTAAAATGACAACAGTTACAATATCCCCTAAATTTCAGATTGTAATTCCAAAAGAAGTTAGAGTAGATCTTGATTTACATCCTGGGGAAAAATTACAGATATTTTCCTATAACAATCGGATTGAATATATTCCTCTTAAAAAAATAAAAAAATTACGTGGATTATTAAAAGGTATAAATACTGAAATTATACGAGAACATGACAGGATATGAAATTAGTAGATTCATGTGGTTGGCTTGAATATCTTGCTGATAGTGTTAATGCTTCAAATTTTGCCGGTGCAATTGAAGATATAGAAAACTTACTTGTGCCTACAATTTGTTTAATAGAAGTATTTAAAAAGATTTTAAAAGAAAAAGATGAAAATGCAGCTTTAATGGTTGCCGCACAGATGAAACGAGGAAATATAGTTCCATTAGATGAATATTTAGCACTTACGGCGGCAAAATATGGATATGAGTACAGCATCCCAATGGCAGACAGTATTATTTTCGCAAGCGGATTAAAGTATAATGCCGAAATTCTGACTCAGGATTCTGATTTAAAAGACCTTCCTAATGTGAAATACTTTCAAAAAAAATAGAATATTTAAAAGAATTTGCAGCTTGAAATATTAATTTTCTTTAACAGTGCAAAATTCAATATTGACAAATTACTTAATCATTTATATATTTAATAATAACTTTCGGGGCAAGGTGAAATTCCTTACCGGCGGTAATGTAAATCAATTTATGATTGGTTTAACAAGCCCGCGAGCTAATATGATTAGTAGATCCGGTTAGATTCCGGAGCCGACAGTAAAGTCTGGATGGGAGAAAGTTGATCAGTTTTATATATTATTATCAGAATATTGTACTATCAAAAACTGTTAATAATAATCTTTTTAACTTCCTACTTATTATCTTATCCCTTTCCCTGGAAAATTGAATAAATAAACATTACAGGCTATATTAAATTGCAGTCAGAACAGGATAGAAAATACATGAAAATGGCCATTAACCTTGCAAAAAAAGCTATGGGCCAAACTACTCCTAATCCCTTAGTTGGTGCTGTTATAGTAAATAATGGAAAAATAATTGGCAGGGGATATCATAGAAAATCCGGTACTGCTCATGCTGAAGTTATTGCAATCGAAAATATTAAGTATAAAAATAAAAACTCTACCTTATATATTAATTTAGAACCGTGCAGTCATTTTGGTAAAACTCCGCCATGTACGGATAAAATAATACAATCCGGAATGATTGAACGCGTGGTAATAGGGATGCAGGATCCCAATCCGCTAGTATCCGGAAGTGGAATAAAAAAGCTTAGAAATGCAGGAATTAAAGTAGATGCTGGTATTTTAAAAAAAGAATCAGTTTTGTTAAATGAAGTTTTTATAAAATATATAACTACAAAAATACCATTTGTGCTTTTAAAGTCTGCCGTAACTCTGGATGGAAAAATAGCAACAGTTACAGGAAACAGCAAATGGATTACAGGTAAAGAATCCAGACAGTATGTACATAAATTAAGATCTTGCTACGATGCTGTTATAGTCGGGATTGGAACTGTTATTACTGATGATCCTGAATTAACTGTAAGAGGTGGTTTAATAAATAGTATAACAAGAAAAAACCCAATACGGATAATTATTGACAGTAATGGCAGAATCCCTATCCATGCTAGAGTATTGGACAGCCAGGGAACTGTAAAAACAATTATTGCTGCAACAAATAAAATATCTTCGAATAAACTTAGCAAACTAAAGAAAAAAAATATACAAGTGATCATTTGTAAAAACGAAGAAAAGAAAGTTGACCTGAAAGATCTGTTAAAAAGGTTAGGAAAAAAAGGTATTACTTCTATATTGCTGGAAGGAGGCGGAAAACTTAATGCCTCGTTTTTGCAGAATAAACTCATAGATAAATTAAATATATTTATAGCTCCAAAGATTGTCGGGGGAAAAAAAGCGCCAGGATTTATTATGGGTAATGGAATTGAATCTTTAAAAGATGCATATCAATTAACTAGTATAGATGTAAAACGTTTTGGTGATGATATCTTACTGGAGGCTTATATTAAAGAAAGTTATGGGAAATATTTTACTTAAATTATTAGAATTAAAAAGGTGAGAGGTAAATTATGTTTACAGGAATCATAGAAGAAATTGGAACAATAAAGGAATTAAACGAGATTGCAGGCAGTATACTAATAGAGACAAAATTAGTTTTAAAGGATGTTAAAAAAGGTGACAGCATTTCTGTTAATGGGACCTGTCTCACAGTAGCAGATTTTGGAAGGAATAGTTTTAATGCGGATTTATCACCTGTTACAATACAGCGGACAAATTTTTTAGAACTTACTATTGGGGATAGAGTTAATTTAGAAAGGGCTCTGAGAATAAAAGATCGTCTTGGCGGTCATTTTGTCCTTGGTCATATAGATTGTAAAGGGCAGGTTGTTACTGTTAAAGAAGAATCAAAATATGTAACCATCCAATTTAAATATCCTGAGGAATACTGTAAATATGTTGCAGATAAAGCTTCTATTACAGTAAATGGAGTGAGCTTAACTGTAGCCTTTTATGAAGAAAATTATTTTTCAGTTGTAATTGTTCCGCATACTTTAGAAAAATGCAATCTTGGTATTATTAAACCTGAAGATACTGTAAATCTTGAGTTTGATATTTTATCTAAATATGTCGAAAGACTTTTTAATACCGGAGCAATTCATCAGGATGATAAAGGAAAACACACAAGTAATATATCAATGGACTTTTTAAAAGATAGTGGTTTCTAAAGCAGGTTATAAAAGAAGATCTTTAAAGTTTTTGGAAGAGGTTTATAGGAGTACATAATGAAACATTTAAAAGTAGAGGAAGCAATACAGGATCTTAAACATGGCAAAATGATAATTGTCATGGATGATGAAGATAGAGAATGTGAAGGTGATTTGATAATTCCTGCGGATAAAGCAACTCCGGAAGTGATCAATTTTATGGCTACTCACGGCAGAGGCCTAATCTGCATGCCTATGACAGGTGACAGGTTGGATGAACTAAAGCTGCCTTTAATGGTAGATAAAAATACAGAAAGCCATGAAACCGCATTTACGGTTTCTGTAGATTCAAAATCAGCAAAAACAGGTATATCTGCTGCCGAGCGTTTTATGACTATTAAGGCATTAATTGATAAAGAAACTAAACCGGAAGACCTTAACCGGCCAGGTCATATTTTTCCGTTGCGTGCGGAAAAAGGAGGTGTACTAAAAAGGGCAGGGCATACCGAAGCTGCAATTGATCTTGCCAAACTTGCAGGATTGTATCCTGCTGGAGTTATCTGTGAAATTATGAATGAAGATGGAAGTATGGCAAGGCTTGCAGAATTAAAAGAATATTCAAAAAAGCATAATTTTAAAATACTGTTTATAGCAGACTTAATAAAATACAGATTAAAAAAGGACCAGCTAATAAAGTGCCGTGCTTCTGCAAAGCTTCCAACTGAATACGGCGAATTTACAGCTTTTGCATATGAATCTATTCTGGATGGTGAAGAGCATATTGCACTGGTAAAGGGAGATATAAAAAAGGAAAAAAACGTACTGGTAAGAGTGCATTCTGAATGCTTAACCGGAGATGCTTTTGCTTCTTTACGTTGTGATTGCGGGTCCCAGCTTCATTCTGCTATGGAACAGATTAGTAAGGAAGGTAAAGGTGTTCTTCTTTATATGAGACAGGAAGGTAGAGGGATTGGCCTTTTAAATAAAATTAGAGCGTACTCACTCCAGGACTTAGGTGAAGACACCGTTCAGGCAAATGAATCACTCGGATTTGCTGCAGACTTAAGAGATTATGGACTTGGTGCACAGATACTTGTAGATCTTGGAATTACAAGTATCAGGCTTTTAACAAATAATCCAAAAAAAATAAGCGGTCTTGTTGGTTATGGATTGGAAATTACAGAAAGGGTTCCAATAGAAATTGAACCAAATACAACCAATAAAAACTATCTAAAAGCTAAAAAAGATAAAATGGGGCATATATTAAATAGTTTTGAATAGTAAAATAGATGTATAAGAATGTGTAGAGTCAAAAGATTTATGAATTTAATATTTCTCACGGAGCACACAAAGGGTATTGTACGAATTCATTTTTATAAAGCTATTAAGGTATTATTGAATAGACTTTAATTCAAATATCTCTGTGTTCTCTGTGAGCTTTGTGAGAGAAAAATATTGTCTTTGATACTAATTAGTATTAAAAAGGAGAAAAATATGAGTGAATATAAAATTATTCAGGGAGATCTGATTGCAAAAGAATTAAAATTCGGGATTATAGTTTCCAGGTTTAACGAGTTTATTTCCAAAAAACTTTTAGAAGGTGCTATAGACTGTATTGTGCGGCATGGCGCATTAAAACAGGATATTTCTGTTGCATGGGTGCCGGGTTCTTTTGAAATTCCTCTTGTTGCGCAGAAAATGGCAGGTTCAAAAAAATATGATGCTGTTATATGTCTTGGTGCAATTATACGCGGGGCAACAAAGCATTTTGATTTAATAGCATCAGAAGCTGCCAAAGGTATAGCATTAGCAGGTTTAAAAACAGATGTTCCTGTAATATTTGGTGTAATAACTACAGAGAATATTGAGCAGGCTATTGAGCGAGCAGGCACAAAAGCTGGAAATAAAGGTTTTTCCGCAGCAGAAAGTGCTATAGAAATGGCAAATCTTTTTAAAGTAATTTAAAAAGGTATATAAAAGGAACTAATAGCTATTGAAAATATAAATATTTTTAGTTATATTGCAGTATGTATGGATTCTTAATAAAAAAAGCATTTTTTGATATGTGGGATAATTTAATGGCTACATTTGTTTTGAATGTAGGTTTTGTAGTTGTTATTGTGGGAGCCATTTTTCTTCCTTTTATTAGTAGTTTTTATTTCTCAGATATGATGATAATAAATTACTTATTATTATTTATTGATATTCTAATCAGATTCTCAATATTTTTTATTTATATGGGCGTTGTTAGTTCTTGTGCAAAAATGATTACAGATTATAAGCGAATAAATTTTAAGTATTTTATTGAGTTTCTTAAAGAAACTGTAAAACCCAGTTTTCTGTTTGCTTTAGTAAATTCTACTTTTATTTTCTTTTGTTATAATGCATTAGTGTATTATTTTTCTATGGATTCAATATATGGTGTCATTCTGTTTACAATAGTATTTTGGGTTTCAATAATCTGGGTCTGCGCAGTTCAGTACTTTTTCCCATTACAATCCAGAATGGATAAAATCTTCAAAAAGAATATTAAAAAAATGTTCTATATGCTTTTTGGTAATTCGATATTTACTATTATTCTATTAATTATGAACATTTTTATTATTGCCATATCCTTTTTTACATTTTTTCTAATACCGGGAATTACATTTGTAATGATATTGCTTAATACAGCTTTAAAACTAAGGCTTTTAAAATACGATTATTTAGAGGAAAACCCGAATGCAAATCCCAAAAAAATACCATGGGATACTCTCTTAGAAGAAGAACGTAAGGGTGTCGGTAAAAGAACATTAAAAGGCATGATATTCCCCTGGAAAGAATAGTCGATTAAGGTGATAGATTATAATTTATTCAAGTAAATAAAAGGCAGAATTATAATAAATATTATTGGAACAAAAAAAGTTATACTGAACAAGACTGTCATCATCATATCGTCAAATTGCTGGCCTATAATAAGCAGAATTGCACTTAAAATTGTGATTATGATACCCGCTATTAATAATACTTTCCCCAGGTATTTATTTGCTTTATACCAAATTTCTTTATTAGAAAATGTTTTTTTAGTTTTAAATCCATAAAAAGGATTAGGCCCGATTTTTTCCAGAATTAGAGGAATGGATACTGCAGCTAATAATGCACCAATACCAAGTTCCATATAGAATAAAAACAGCATTTTTTTCTCCTACATAATTATCTAATAATAATTATTTACTAATATTAATTAAAATTCAAGAAAAAATATTGTTACATGCAAAAATTAAACATACTTGAATATCGACAATTATTTTGCAATTTTCAATATTTCCAGGACATCTTTGGAATTAAGTTTTCTAAAATTGCCAAGCGATTTTCTGTTTTCAAGACTTTTTTTAGCCATTTCCTCTAATCTTGTCTCAGGGATATCAGCATCAGACAAACTTGTTGGTAATCCAATTTTATCAAAAAATAATTTTAATTGTTCTATACCCTTTAAAGCAGTAGCTTCCGGATTATCGTATGAATATTCCACGTTCCAGACTCTAACTGCAAATTGAGCAAATCTATTAATATTATCTTTATAAACATATTTCATCCATGCAGGAAAAACTATAGAAAGTCCTGCTCCATGCGCGATATCATAAATCCCGCTTAATTCATGCTCTATATCATGAGAACTCCAATCACCAATTCTTCCAGTTCCGAGCAAATCGTTATGTGCAATAGTGCCTGCCCACATTATTTCTGCTCTGGCATTATAATCTTCAGGATTACTTAAAACGATTGGAATATTGTGAGTAATTGTTTTTAATGCGGCTTCACAGAGCCTGTCTGTAAGATCTACATTAGAAACATTAGTAAAGTATCTTTCCATTATATGTGCCATTATATCAGCCGCTCCGCATGCAGTTTGATAAGGGGGTAGAGTATAAGTTGTTTCGGGATTTAATATTGCAAATTTCGGTCTTAAAAACTCATAATTTATATATCTTTTATAATCGCAATCTTCATTAGTAACAACAAAACCCATGCTTGATTCACTACCTGCCGCAGGTATAGTAAGCACTACTCCAATAGGCCGAGCATCAGTAGCAATATCTTTATCAAGATACAAATCCCACACATCTTTATCATATTTAACTCCAGCTGCAATGCCTTTTGCAGAATCGATAACACTTCCTCCTCCAACAGCAAGTATAAAATCTATATTATGCTTTTTACATAATTCAATTCCTTTATAAACAAGGCTTAGCCTGGGATTTGGCTGCGCGCCAGAAAGTTCATGTACTGTTATGTTC
>SDBV01003132.1_pt1 | contig 24620 bp, 20 predicted proteins | sample 2277081 | NCBI WGS metagenome assembly SDBV01 (sample SAMN10402039, study PRJNA504765) | marine sediment metagenome | isolation source: marine sediment core GS10_PC15, 223 cmbsf | place: Arctic Ocean: Southern Knipovich Ridge | collected 2010 | reverse complement strand
GTAATGGTAATTTTTGCCGCAGCAATTATGATCTCTTTTACAGCTCCCGAAGATCCAAAACCATGGGAAGTGCCTGCAAAGAACAAGAGCATGGAGAACCCGGAAGAAGCAAATACTGAGTCTGTCAAGGTTGGGCGTATGCTGTACAATAAGAACTGTGCTTCCTGCCATGGGAAAACAGGTCTTGGAAACGGTACAAAGGCCAGGGGACTGGATACACACCCCGGTGACTTTTCCGGAGATTATTACCAGTCGCAGACAGATGGCGAGCATTTCTTCAAGACCAAGGCGGGAAGAAGCGAAATGCCCAAGTACGATGGCAAGGTAGACGATGAGGACATCTGGCACATAGTTAATTTCATGCGTACTTTTAAAAAGTAAGGCATAGAAAAAATACGATTTACAAGCCGGATTCCTTCTCAGGAGTCCGGTTTTATTTATTTAAGGCAACCTCACTTTTTCACCTTGGTATATCGATGCAAAAATCGATCTTAATTATGGGATTTTTTTCACAAAAAATCCTATCTTGCCGCCGAAATTGGGAAATCCCCGTTTTCCAGAGAATATGCCGTATAAATCCATAAATAATTATCTGAAATGAAACGTTTAAGATTATTGGCCGTATTGATGCTGATTGCAGGATTGGCCACACAGATGAATGCACAACTTGACACAACCGGATTATCCGGCTGGGATCAAATGTATAACTCCATGGCCTCCTGGGAAGAAGGAGCTTTTTCTGCCCATGCAACAACCCATCCTGATTATGGCTGGGGAACTTACAATATGCTCACCCATGGTCTTGTAGGAGACTCGATATATATTGTTAAACTTCTGGATGGTAATTATAAAAAGCTCTGGATCCGGGAAAAAAAGTCGATTGCAAACCGCTATTTATTCTGGTATTCAGATCTGGACGGAAGCAATGAAATGCAAATCGACCTGGCTATTAATGATTATTCCACAAAACACTTTGTTAATTACAGTTTATCGGGAGATTCCATCGTAGCTACCCAACCCGAGTATAATTCATGGGATCTGGTATTAACCCGTTTCCTACAGCCGGAACTTGGATATTATACGGTCACAGGATTCGTGGCCAACGAGGATGTTAGCATTTCAGTTTACAGCGCACCGGATTCAGTAACAGCTGCTACAGCTACCATTGCTGATACAACAACCTTTACGGACTCAATTGCAGCAATTGGAAACGGCTGGTATAAGCTCGATAATATGTCTATTGTTCCACTTGATACCCTTGTTTACTTTATCAAAGTTGCAACCGGAGAAATCTACAAACTTCAGATGACCTATTTTGAATCCGGTTATTCCGGGAAAGGGCGTGTAGGTATAAGAAAACAACGCTTAACCGGAATACCACAGAATGAATTTGTCCATGACACCCTGGTAATGGGGTCGTTCTACGCGGGAGACGTCCATTTCAGTATGAGTGTTGACACTAAATACCTGGTCAACAGGGCAAACTGGGAGATTGGTTTTAAGACTGCCCAGTTCAGCTCCTCTATCAGGGCCAATTCAGTATCCGGGGTGGAACTCTATACCTATCCTAATGCAGACGGCACTATTTGGGGACCGGCAGTATCCACTGGTCCCTCTATATCCGGGGTTTCGGACCTGAGTATATATCCTGTTCCAGCCACAGATCATATTTTTATCCGTCACCGATTGAGTACACCACATACACTGAATCTGAGCGTTTATGATCTGACCGGCAAGCTGATGGTTGACAGGACCGTAGAAACAAATGAAGGCACTGAAATGCAGCTTGATATCTCAAGTCTGAATCCGGGCATTTATATGATGCAGATTCAAAATTCTGAATTCAGGGCTGTCCGGAAATTTACGGTTCGCTAGGCAGGAAAGCATACTCAGCGTTGGACCCTGCCAATATCCATTCAGAACAGGACTTGAAGGAAGGGATGAGGTTTTTAATAAAAATAATACTGACGGGTCTGCTCGTGGGATTCCATTTCTTTGGCATCTCCGCCCAGACTACCATAACCCTGGTCGACAGTAAGACCAGTGAGCCGGTGTCCTTTGCACATGTCTGTTTTGAGAGCATGGATAAGTCGGTAATGCAAAACCTCATTGCAGATGAAAAAGGCCTGGTAACTTTCGAGCACAATATCCCTTTCCAACTGGCTGTTACCGCAATTGGTTATACTACCCTTATTGACACCATCCCCCGCTCCGGCAGCTATACCCTGAAAATGGAATACAGCAGCTTTGACATGGAAGGCGTAGTGGTTACGGCCCAGTATTCACCTCAGAAGGCGGATAAGTCTATTTACAACGTCGCAGTCATCGACAATCGTAAGATCCGCCAGAAAGGAGCTGTTAATCTTTCACAGGCTCTTAACAATGAGCTTGGAATCAGGATCAGCAACGATGCAGCACTTGGCTCGAGTATGAGTTTACAGGGACTCTCAGGTGAGCATGTAAAGATCCTCATCGACGGGGTACCGGTCATCGGACGGATGAACGGCAACATAGACCTCAGCCAGATCAATATGTACAATGTTGACCACATAGAAGTGGTTGAGGGTCCCATGTCCGTAGTCTACGGATCAAACGCCCTGGCCGGTGCAGTTAATATAATAACCAAGGAAAACACCCGTGGGAAATATTCAGCCTGGGCCAATTCCCATCTGGAATCTGTCGGTGTCTATAATTTCGACCTTGGCGGTGCCGCCAATTTCGGAAGACATTCAGTTTCCCTGACAGGCTCGAGGAATTTTTTCGCAGGGTTTTCCGATCCGGATACCAGTCGTTCCAAACAGTGGAAACCAAAGCTTCAGTATAACCTTGACGGATATTACAAGTACACCGGCGAACGGTTCGGGATAAAGGCAGACCTGCGCTATTTTGATGAAACCATTCAGAATAAGGGTCCCCTCCTGCCACCCTATCATGAGAAAGCTTTCGATACCTGGTATTATACAAATCGCCTCTCCGAAAAGATCCAGGCAGACTACAGGATCTCAGAAGGAAGGATGATGGACCTGGTGTTTTCCCACTCCTGGTATACCAGGGTTAAACATACCTACTTCAAGGACCTTACAACCCTTGAGGAAGTAATGTTGAAAGGGGAATCAGACAATGATACAACGACATTCACATCTTACCTGGTCAGGGCTACTTTTACAGATGAACAGATCTCTGATAAAATGAGTTACCAGCTGGGTACAGATATCAACCTGGAAAATGGGGAAGGAAGAAGGATACAGGACGGCAGCCAGTATATTGGTGATTACGCGGCCTTTGCAAGTCTGAAATATGAACCCTCTGCCAGTTTTTCGTTTCAACCGGGACTGAGATACGGGTATAATACCAAGTATAATTCCCCGTTGGTGCCTTCCCTGAATATACGCTACCAGCCTTCAGCAGGGGCACACATCCTTCGTGCTTCATATGCACGGGGGTTCAGGGCGCCTTCCCTCAAGGAACTCTACCTCTACTTTGTGGATATAAACCATAACCTCAGGGGCAACCCGGACCTGCAGGCCGAGTATTCGCATAATTTTAATCTTTCATGGGACCATAACCGGATGAAAAACACAAACCGGTATACATTCCAGGCGGGATTGTTCTATAATTCAATCAACAACCGTATTACCCTGGCCCTTGACTCTGCCACACTTTACTCGTATATTAATGTTGACTGGCACCGCACCGCCGGAGGAAAGCTGAATTTCAAGTATGCCCTGCACCCGAGGTTCACCTTCCAGGTTGGTCTCTTCCAGGTTGCCCGTCAGAGCGTTCTGGGGGAAGGGGATAACAGCAGTACTCCCTGGCGCCTGAGTACGGATGTGACATCCTCCACCACCTACAATTGGATGAGCCGCAACATCCGATTCCTGATCAGTTATAAATATACAGGCCGGCAGCCCCAGTTCTATTCCAATGCCGAAGGCGAGATTGAGGAAGGATTTATCGAAGGCTTCCACATGCTGGATGCCTCCGTAACCAAGTCATGGATGAACGAGCGGTTTATTCTGGGGATAGGGGCCAACAACCTCTTTAATTACACAAATATAGAATCCAGCGGACTTACTACAGGGGCCCACTCGGGAGGCGCGGGCTCCTATCCTGTTGGCTGGGGAAGATCCTGGTTTGTCAGCCTTCGTTTTAATTTTCAGAAGTTCTAGGAGATGAAATTTACCTTCAAACATATTAAACACCACTGGTCCACCTCCGCAAAGGTCTTCCCCTTAATGACCTTGCTTTCAGTGCTTCTCTCCGGGTGCTTCGAGGAGGACCAGAAGGTACTCCCTCACATCCCGGGTGATGAAATCAGTTTCGAACTTGAGAAATCAATGTATACCACCCAGTCTTTTTATGACCTTGGGACGAACAGCGTACCAGCTGACAATGAGAATGGCATATGGGTGATAAAGTTTGGGGCACTGTCAGGGGACTGGCACATAGGGATCAACTCGGCAGATTATTGGGGTGTATACCCATCCGGTACATCTGTTGAAGACAGCATTCCTGCAAATTCTCCCACGGAAGATTGGATTTTTGATCGATCAAGTGGTGATCCGGACTCTTCCGCCTTCGCGGGATGGGTTGTTTTTACAGAAGAAGACACCATATATACGGAGTTTATTTACCTTCTCGGGAAATATGACGGAATCTCCTACAAGGCAAAGACAGCTGTCCAATTCCTGCATGTTGATGATAAAGGCTACCTGTTCAGAATGAAAGACTGGCCCTCGGGGGAATGGAAAGAATACGAGATCCTGAAATCGGAGATCTACAATTATATCTACTTCAACGCCGCGAATAGAGAAACTGTAACTGGCATTGAACCGGAGATGAATAGCTGGGACCTGCTTTTCACACAGTACGGAGACATCCTTTATACCGATGACGGGATTCCCACACCTTACTATGTCAGAGGTGTTCTTCTGAACAGTTACGCCGTTACGGTCGCCGTTGATTCAGTATCGGTATTCCAGAATATAAGTTTTGAAGACCTGGTCTCTTACCGGTTCAGCACCATACAGGATATCATAGGATACGACTGGAAGGATGTCGAAGTAGATCAAACAAGCAACACCGCAGTATATACCATTCGTCCCGGTATAACCTACATCATAAGGGACACGGAGGATTTTTTCTACAAGATGAGATTCATAAGCTATTATAATGACCTTGGAGAGAAGGGTTATCCGGTTATTGAACACTCCCGGCTATGATCATATAATTAAACACCGATTGAAACCATGAAAACAGTACTTTTTATTGGAACACTCATTGTCAACCTTGCACTGATCTTTTATTCAATCGGGATAATTACCGAGCAGGTGAAGCATACCTTAAGCAGGAGAGTGCTTGGTTTTGTAAGTGTGGGACTCATTTTCGACATTACGGCAACCGTTTTAATGATCATCGGATCTGAGAACCCTGCCTTTACTGCACATGGACTGCTTGGCTATTCCAGCCTTACCGGCATGCTGGTCGATGCCATCCTGCTCTGGAGACTCGCAAAAAAGAATGGTGTTAACGCTGCAGTGCCCAAAGGGCTTCACTGGTATACAAGGATTGCGTACGCCTGGTGGCTGGCGGCTTACATCACAGGCGCACTCATCGTCTTCCTGAAATAAAAACCGGTCCCCTGTAAAAGAAGGACCGGTCCCGGTAAATCATTTGAGATATTTCAGTGGCCTTCACCCTGTCTGACCTGATAGGTGTCAGTCGCTGTAAACATGCACTGAATCCTGAGCGGATGGCAGGTAATTTATACCAAACCAGCAAATAAGCAGGACTATAAAAGCTACGCTGAGCGCCCACAAAGGAGCCTTGACCTTTTTCGGCTGGAAATGCCGGAAGTGCATATACCCGAGGTAACACAGCCAGGTAAGGAATGACCATGTTTCTTTAGGGTCCCATGTCCAGTAATGTCCCCATGCTTTTTTGGCCCATAAAGCGCCGAAAAGCAATCCAAGTGTCAGAAATGAAAATCCGACGTAAACCAGGTTATCGGCCAGCTTCAGGATGATTGCGTTCAGCTGCTTGTAATACACCTGGTATAATCCCAGCAGAGCGATCACAGAGGAAAATGCAAGCACCGCATAGGCGAAAATATACACGATCACATGTGGCACAAACCATGGTGATTGCAGGGCAGGCATCAGGGTCTTGCTGTAGGTCTCCGGGTTCATGTAATTGATCAGAAGGAACAGTGTTGCCATTCCCAGTGCAAAATACATGAACAGTTTGTATCTCCACCGGAACCAGGTGACTATTCCTACAAAAGGAAGGAATATCGAATACCAGAGACGCGTCTCGCCCAGGGTCCTCAGCGGTGGGCGTTCCAGGTGTATCCATAGTAAAATTGCAAATAGTATCATGGCCAGGTTTCCCAGAATCACCAGGCCAATTCCTGCGTTCTCGGTCCATTTCCCTTTTGAGGAAAATCCCATCAGTGAAGCTCCGAGCAACCAGCTCAGAAATGTTACACCGGCAAAGGCCGGAAAATTTATCCAATCCATCTTCAATTAATCTTTAGTTGTGCTACCCGTCCAGAAAATGTATGCGGCTCCGGCCAGCAGCATAAAAATACCCGCATAAACCAGAGGCAACCATGGGTCTCTTACCGCTTCAATCACGGAAACCTGTGACCATTTGCCCATTTTTTCATCGTATGACTGCTGGTAAAGCGTCCATCCCCGGTACTTGAATGGTTTGTTGACTTCTATCCTGACCTCGATCTCACCCTCCTCCGGATCTACGATCACCAGGTCTGAGGCGAACTTCTTTGGCTCGGGGAAAGTCATGGCCAGGTATAAATTCTGGTCAAGAGGCATATGGTTATACATGGTGGCAAAACTGCCGCATGAGACCCAACCCACTCTTGGGGGTTCCGGACCTGTACTTATTACTCTGACAAAAGCAGCAGGGGCTGATCCGACGGAATCCCATTTGATATACCCGCTGCCCGTAAACTTTGCATCAGGCAGGAACTCCAAAATCTCAACCTCCCAGTCCACCAGCTGAAGTTTCATCCCCTCTTCAACGATTTTAACGGACTGTCCGTCTTCATTTACAACATTTCCCGTAGAGCCATCCACGACAGCAAGCTTGGGATTATAATCCTCAATAGTAAAATCGATAAGGCGGATTGCAAAGGGAAGTGTGTCAACCTGCCTGGTCTTCTGGTTGATTGCCATGTTCATGGCTCCGTGATTCTCCATTACCTGGAGGGTCAGTTTTTCCAGGTCGCCCGATCCCAGGTAACCTGCAGCAATAGTGATCCAGAGTCCCGCATGATTCATCAGAAACCCTATATTCTTCCGGTTCAGCGGGCTTGTCCGACGCATAATTACAAACCCGAGGGTGACCAGGAAGTATATCCCTGACACCATCATCAGCCAGCTGTTTTTGATATGCGAGAGTCCCAGCATATTCACAAACCGACTCCCGGAAACCCCTTCCTGCGGAATGAACCCGAGCAGCAGGGTGACTACCGCAAAAAAGCTGATAGCTGATATCGCAGCCGGCACGCTTCCCAGCCATTTTACTATTCGATGTTTCTTTGACTGTCTGTATATGATAGCTACAAAGAGGATGATCCCGATACCTGCGGCGGCATTAGCAGGCCACTGCAGCTGGGGTGCACCTTTCCCTCCCGTTATAACCTCAAAAATGAGTCCCAGTAATGCAAGCTCCATCACTACGAGAAAACTCTCCCTGTACCTCCAGGGGTGCTCCCATACTTTCCGTCTGGAATTTTTATTTTCTACATTCACGTATATATATATTATTTATAAAGGGATCAAATATAGAAAGATTATTTAATCCGAATACAAGGTTATTTTGAATAAGCTATAAAACAAAAGGCCTCAGTGGATACTGAAGCCTTTAGAGGTATAAATAAATTACTTTATTTACTTCATTGCTTCGATTGAGTTCTTCAGTATGGCCTTGATATATCTCGGATTGTGTACACCGGTGCTTTTTTCACGTTCAACCATTTGAAGGTTCAAGTATGCACCCGCTTCATCTGCCGTTAGTGTAAGAGGTGCTACAGTGCTTGCATTGAGATCACCATCGACCATAATGTTTTTGGCAGTTAATAAAACCTCGAGACTGTCCAACATAGTCGTAACATCTGTCTGTATATTCGCGTAATCGAAATCGGTATCTTCACCATGACAATTTTCACAACTGTTGGTAAATTCCCTTTCACTTCCTGAGTGACTATGGTATGTCATGAGCATGGTGTGCCCGCCTGCCGTGTTCCCGCGGCCAGGCTCAACCATATGGCATCCAACACAACCAGTGCTTGCATGCGTACTACTTCCTGCGGTAGGATAACTTGCGCTACCTACAGTCTCGTAACCGCCAGTTCCAAATACCATAGAAGATTGTGACTGGTGTGGATATCCCCAATCATCATCATCAATTACAAGGTCGGCACCGCCTACAACAGGTAAGTCATCCAGATCGCCCATCCTTGGCTGATGACAGGCTATACACTGGTTGCTTTTTCCCAGATCAGCTTCAACGCTGTTGAACCAGAAGGTTACCGGTTCGGTAACACGGATTGCAAAGTCACTTTGTGTATAGGTCTCGTGGATAAGGTGACAGGTTCTGCAATTCGGGGCTGTACCTTCGTCAAATTCCGTGGATGCCTCATAATTTGCTGTTCCCATAACCTCCATAAATCCTTCATGGGTATGACAAACGGAACAATCTGTGCGATCAGCATATCTGTAGTGACCCCCTGTCATGTGTGCGGAAGCAGCTGTCTGTAACTGTTTTGCAAGAAGTTCAGTTCCATAGTCGTGGCATACCTTGCAGGTTTCATTGGCATCAATACCGTCAATACCGTCAACACCGTCAATACCTGCTTGTCCCGTAGCACCGGCTGGTCCTTCACATCCAATCATTCCAACAGCAGCAATTGCGAATGCAGCTACTGTTATACTTAATAAATAGGTAAATCTTTTCATTATTCAAATTTTTGAGTTTGAAATTCTTACTGTAAAAATAATTTTATTGTGAGAATATTCACAAAAAAAAGAGATGATATAAATAAAGTATTGAGAAGATTTATTCGTACGAACATACAGACATATGTCGATTTTAATATCGAGTTCTACAATTATTGTTCGCCGTTATCCCTCGTATCTACTGCTGTGATATCCATTCAGCGTGGAATAGATATCTCGTCACATATCCTATCTAATTAGTAGGATTATATAATTATCTTTAATTTATTCGAAAAATAAACACCAAATTTCAAGCTATGAAAAAAAATCTACTATTATTTCTAGCGCCTGTATTTCTTCTTGGCACACTGCTATTGTTCAGCGGCAGCGAGACATTAATCGATAAACAGGCAGAAGCTGCTTTTGTTGGTTCCGATAAATGTGCTACATGCCACGGCGGCCAGGTTACCGACTGGCAAGCTTCCGGACACCCATACAAGTTTACCGTAATCGAAGGCGGCAATGCCCCTGCCTATCCTGCAGAAGCAATTAATTTCCAGACACAATGGATGGACAGCCTTGGAGACGGATCCCATACCTGGGCTGATGTTGCCGGGGTTATCGGAGGCTACGGCTGGAAAGCACGCTTTGTTGGAACCGATGGTTATATTATAGGAACGGCAGGCAGCAGTTACCCGGATGCCGGTAAAGGGCATAACCAGTTTAATTTCTTTGGAGGGGAAGATCACGGATGGGTTAACTATGATGCAAGCAAGACAACCAAAATATACAACTACGGTTGTTTCAAATGCCATACTACAGGTGGGGACACCGTGGGGACCTGGCTGGCCGGGGTTGACGGACTGGGGAACTTCAGTGAAGGCGGTATTGGTTGTGAAGGCTGCCACGGACCCGGAGGCGATCATATTGCCGGACCAACCAAGACAAACATCGACAAGGTATATGAATTTGCCCATAAGGACAATGCTCTTGGCGGACTCGAAATCGATGGTGTTGCAAAGGTACCCGATTCAAACGGAAATGACGTTACCTTCCTCTGCGGAACCTGCCATAACCGGGACTACAAGGATCCAATCAATTCCAGCGGCGGATTCATCAAGCACCATGAGCAGTGGGATGAATTCGTTGCCACAAAGCATTATGCTAACGGAATGAATTGCTTGACCTACCATAATCCGCACAAGAGAACGATCTGGGATGGCGATGCAATTACCAAGACCTGTGAAACCTGCCACGGCAGTACTATTACCACCCTGAACCATGCCGCAGGGCCAAACTGTGTTGATTGCCACATGCCTTTTGCTGCTAAGTCGGGCACCAAACGCGGTTCGAGCGGTTACAAGGGGGACGTCCGGTCACATCTCATGGACATTACGGCTGATACTGCATCTATGTTCACTCCCGGTGGATAACATTCCGGATAAGACCCTGGAAGAGGCAGCAGCCAGTACGAAGGACATGCACCTGGCAACCAGTGTACACCGGATAAATGAAATGCTGACTGGAGTATATCCGAATCCAAGCAACGGTCCCACAATGATCAGTTTTAAGCTGGAACGCCAGGCAACCGTTGAACTTTCGTTGTACAACATGTCGGCCCAACTGATCTACTCAACCAAAGTGGATAAACCAGCCGGGGCCCATACTATTTACTGGGATGGAAAGAGCAATACAGGAATTGATATATATTCCGGCTATTATATACTCAAACTTACAGCAGGCCAGGCAAGCTCAACTAAAAAGCTTGTCATTGTGAAATAATATAGTTTATATCTGAATTAAAAGTTATCCGGGGGGACAGCCGTTCTCCCGGATTTTTTATGGAAGGTGACCGGTTAAACGCAAATTTTAGTGTCCGGATGATATCAATGATCATCAATATCATGCAGCATAAAAATTGTATGCTTTAAGGACTTGAAAATCTCGTTCAGATATTCTTTTACTGCCTTGGTACTGCCCGGCAGACCATATAGCAGGCTTCTTCCCACGACACCTGCGACCGACCTGCTAAGTAAAGCCCGTGGATTATCCATTCCATATTTTACACGAATCATCTCCATGATACCGGGCAGTTCCATATCAAGGTGCTGATTGATAACTGCCGGAGCAATATCTCTCGATCCCAACCCGGTACTACCGGTTGATATTACAAGATCACACTCATCCTTAAAGGAATTTATCAATTCAGTATCAAAGGCATCCTTGTCATCCGGTATTACTACTTTCTCGGTTTCGTGCAATAAATTATTTTCGGAGTACCAATTTCCCAATTCCTTTACTATCAGTTCCCCGCTTTTGTCCTGGTAAATCCCTGCATGTGCCCTGTCGCTGAGTGTAATTATCTTTGATTTATAAACTTTTGGAATGTATTCAAGTACCTCACCTTTTCGGAGTACTCCCCCTGATATGACACGGCAGAAAATTCCTTCTTTGGGCATCACACAGTTTCCGGATTCCTTGAATATGGCACAGCCCTTTCCGTGGCATTTCTTACCTATCTGGGTTACTTCCAGAATGATATTACCCGACACGAAACGATCCAGAGGTCTGGTCTCATACACAGGGAATCCTTCTGTGGTAATGTTCTCGGCAAATTCACCGAATCCGAGCCGGCGGTCCAACAACTTTTCCTGCTTCCGGATGCTTTCCACCCCAAGCATGCTTACCTGCCTGTGCCAAGGACCGGCATGGGCATCTCCTTTTATTCCGGTCTCATTAATTTCAGCTACTGATCCGGGAACCTTAATCGTTCCTTTATTTTCAGAGATATTAAGTGACAGTACGCTTACTTGCTTATTCATTATCGATTTCCCTTTTTTCCTTCTTTAAAAGCCGTATTTCTTCAATGACCATCTTTTTATCTATTGCCTTGCACATATCATATATTGTCAGCAGAGCTACTGAGGTGCCGGTAAGCGCTTCCATTTCAACTCCGGTTTTGCCCTGGCAATGTACGGAACACTCAGTTCTAATCCCGGCTTCTGTAATCTCAAAAGTTACAGAAACTTTGTCCAGTAACAGATTGTGGCACAATGGAATTAAAGAAGGAGTTTGTTTGGCAGCCTGGATCCCCGCGATCTGAGCAACTGATAGCACATCACCTTTCCGAACATTATTCTCTTTTACTGCCTGCACTGCCACCGGAGACATTCGGATGAACCCGGATGCAACTGCTTTTCTTGCAAGAATGTTCTTATCCCCAACATCAACCATTCTGGCTTTTCCATCCTTGTCAACGTGGGTAAAGCTCGTTGCAGGAATTATTATTTTTTTCACGGTATCTATAATATTTATATTTGAATAATACCCTAACCCCCGATATTATAAAATTCATTTCTGGAGTTTACTTGTCCACGAGCAGGTTTATTAGCCAGTGCCATTTGATATGCCTGAACAATTCCCAGTTCCCTGATGTTATATTCATATTCGCTGAAAAGGCAGGGTTTAAAATTCCCATTCGCAGTTAACCGGATCCGGTTACATTTCCCGCAATATCCACCATCTCCTCCTTCAACACCGTAGAATGATCCTGATGCAAGGTCCATCTGCCTTATGTACCGTATTTCAAGATTCTCTTTTAAACAAAATAATTCCATATCCTTCAACTCCTTCTCCGAAGTGTCAGCCGTCCTGACACAATTTATTTTTACAGGTTCAAGTCCAGCAGTACGCGCTTTTTCTATTCCCCTGAAAACATGGCCTATGTCACCTCCCCTGGTTATTTCACTGTATCTGTCAGGATCCACGGTATCCAGGCTAATATTGACTCTTTTTAATCCCTTTTCTGCAAGAATTCCTGCATATTCTTCCAGACGGATAGCATTGGTTGTCAGTGCAATATCCCTGATCCCGGGTATAGCTGACACCATGCCAACAAGGTTTTCAATTCCTTTCCTTACAAGGGGTTCTCCTCCGGTAAAACGGATTTTACTAATTCCCATTGGGACAAGTTTCTTTACTACCTCTGTAATTTCTTCAAATGAAAGTATCTCGTTGTGGTCAATCATTTGAATGCCTGTAGCAGGCATACAATAGTGGCATCTCAGATTACACCTGTCAGTCACTGATATCCGCAGATAGGATATCTTTCTGTTATAAGAATCGAACATATACCTCCTCTCCTGTATTAAGATGGTCCACCCCCAAGGGAATTTCTGCAAAACCATCCAGGTCCTTTAGTGCCAGTAAATGAGCAGATCCATGGTAGTTTAGAGGAACAACAAATCCATTTTCATTCGTTTTTACCGGGAGAAAATAGGCTCTGTCTTTTTTCTTTCTCTTGAAATCTGCCCCTAATGTTGCCTTAATCTTTAATGGTTTTCGGAAACCACCTGAGATTCTATACAAAAAGTGTTTAACAAGTAATTCAAATTGGAGAAAACATGAAACCGGATTCCCGGATAGCCCAAAGCAGAACTTTTCATCTCGGGACGCAAATGAGACAGGCTTTCCTGGCTGGATGGCAAGTTTTTGAAATTTTGTAGAAAATCCCAGGGACTCAACCACTTCATTAACCAGATCATAAGCTCCCACTGATGCCCCGCCAGTAAGTACCAGCACATCACAGGTCTCCAATGCCTCCTTTACCTTAAGTTGAATTTGCCGGAAATCATCTTTAACAATGCCGAAATAGACGGGATTATGTCCGGTTGCTTCAACCTGACCCATAAGCTGCCATGCATTTGAATTCATAATGGAAGTTTCCAATGGAATTTCGCCGGGATCCACGAGTTCACTCCCCGTTGAGATAAGTCCAACATTGATTTTCGAAAACACATCAATTATCTTTCTTCCTGAACTGGCAATTATTCCAAGGTTTTGAGGAAAAAGAAGGCTTCCCTTTTTTAACATTGTATTTCCTTCCTGAATATCCTCACCGGTATAGCAGATATTATTACCAGTTTCTTTTCCCTTGTAGATAACTTTGCCATCTTCCTGTTTTGCTGTCTCCTCCTGTTTTATAACGCAATCTGCTCCATCGGGGACTTTCGCACCTGTCATGATCTCGGTGCAGGTCCCGGATTCCACAGCGAACCGGGGAATCGCACCCGCCGGCACAGATTCATTAATGGAAAGGAGCTTGCCAAGGTCTTCCCTGCGGCAGGCATAACCATCCATGGCAGCTTTATTAAACGGAGGCAGATCTCTGGTTGCAACAATATCTTCGGCTAAAATCCTGAACAGGGCAGAATTCAACCGAACCTTTTCCTTCCCGGCTTGCAGCCGGTTCTCTTCTATGATTATTATTGCCTCGTCAAGTGAAATCATGTTTACAGGTAATTAATCAGAATATATAAAGTTTTATACAGGCTAAAATCAATACGGCAGTGACAACATATTTCATAACATTAACAGAATACCTGAAACTGCCGGAATAGGATCCGGCCAATCCCCCTAGAACAGCAACCAATACCCAAACAAAGATCTGTGGAGGAACCTCCATTCCCGCACTGATGTGTCCCGCAAGGCCAGCTGATGAATTCAGGAAGATAAAGGCAGCAGAAACTGCTGCGGTTTCTTTCATACTGGTCCACCTGGTAAGCAGCAGCAGGGGACTTAGGATAATCCCTCCACCAATTCCGATCATCCCTGAAAAATAGCCGACAACAGCCCCGGTCACTAGAGCAATCCCGACGGGTAAATGTTTTCTTGCTCCTTCTGTTGAGCCTGGCTGGATCACAATTCTCAGGGTAGCAATTATAAGACATGCACCGAGGATTTTTTTATACAATTCCGGTGAGATCTCGAGCTTTGCGCCAAGAAAGGCCATAGGAATGGATGTAATCACAAAAGGCAGAAGGATTTTAAACCTGAAGTGTCCACCGCGATAATATGCTATGAAGGCTATTAAAGAAACGAAAAGGTTCAGAATAAGGGCAGAAGGTTTCATGTATACCATCTCAATTCCAAACAGAGCCATCATGGCGAGATAACCACTGGCACCTCCATGTCCTACTGAAGAATAGAGATAAGCAACAACCAGAAGAACAATCAAAAATATTATTTCCATGCGGTTCCCAGTTCTATGAAAACTCCATTTTCCGAATTTACTATGAACGGAAAACAGAGTACAGCAGCTAAGAGTCTGTATACTGGGGTACTCTCCTTTCCAATTCCTCGTCCGGTAAAACCCGGCCAATTCGGGAGGATAACAAGTTTCCCGGTTATCCCATCGGTTGCTTTGTCATGACATGAGTCTTAGACAAACCAACTCGGAGAAAATATGATATCGCAAAATATGCAAAAAAACAGATGCAAAAACCTCAGGGCAGATAATATAGAATTGTTCAAAATAACAAAATCATAGCGAAAACATATACCTGGAGATTCGCAACCGGTGAAGTATTTTAGTAAGCTTAAATGAAGTACATTCAACGGAAGAGCAATAAAATCACCCCTTTTTACTTATTTCTGTGAGTAATTTCAAATTGAGTATTTCAATCCGCTTTTTGCTCATTCTTATTATATCATCATCGCCAAAATCCTTAATGCAACGGAATGCACTCTCCTTTGACATCCCCGACAGGCTAGCCAGGTCATTGATTGAAAAGGTCAGATTGAAGGCTTCGGCATGATAAATATCGTTGGCAAGATAGAGCAGGGCCTCTGCTACACGTCCTTTTGTGTTTTTTTCAAATGTGCTGATAAGTTTTTGCATAACAAAAAGATAATTCTGATTTACGGCAGAGAGATAAGCTTCGTTAAAATTATGATTGCGCCGGAGGACATCTTTAAATACATAGGTATCAATCGCACATACACATGATTTCTCCAGGGCAACTACTGAAAAATAATGGCGGTTATCAACAAATAAACCAGGACCTGCGATAAACTCAACCGGCTTAACAAGCTTAACGATCATATCTGGTTTTGCGCTACCTTCAACGATGATTTTAGCCAGTCCTGATGTAAAAGATAGCACATAACTGAAAGGTGCTCCCTGCTTCACAATTTGTTCACCAGGTTTAAAGGACAATATATATCTTGTATCGTCAATCCGGTTCAATTCATCCTTATTAAGATGCTTAAAAATAGCTGCCCTGTGATTACAGTCTATACAACCATTACTTCCTGATGTATCAATCATATTTATTAAGTTTATAAGTATTGATCCCGATATTATTCTTCAAATATAATTGATTAACGACAAATACAGATTTTCTCATCGAGATAATCCCTGTTATAAGATGCCATATTACTATTCAGACCGTGTCAATCTACATAGTTCATGACGAATGATTTCCTCTTAACTAAATTAACTTTAACCCATGGCTTTTGAGCAGTCATAGAAAAATAATCCACAGATAATCTTATACCTCAAATTACAAAAGCATTATGAAAGTAAAAAGAAGAGATTTTATCAGATCGATGGCAGTTATCGGGGCTGGTGCATATGCATTTAATCCGGTACTGGGAGCATTTTCCAAAGCAAAGATTCCGGATTCCGTAATGGCCGGTGGGGAATGGTTTCCATCTACATGCCAGGGCTGCACAACCTGGTGCCCGTGTGAGGTTTTTATTCAGGACGGTAGGGCAGTTAAGGTGCGGGGCAATCAGAATTCGAAATTCAACCCCGGAACGGTATGTCCCCGTGGACACATGATCCCGAAGCAGCTGTATGATCCCGACAGAGTGAAAGTCCCCATGAAACGTACTGCTTCCACAAAGGGCAAGGGTGTGAATCCGCAATTTGTTCCGATCACATGGGATGAAGCGTTGGATACAATCGCCACCAAAATGCTTGAGATAAGGGATGCTGGAGAATCACATAAATTCATGCTTCTTCGGGGAAGGTATTCCTATAGCCGGGATATAATATATGGTGCATTGCCAAAAATATTCGGATCTCCCAACGGGATCTCCCATAGCTCGATCTGTGCCGAAGCAGAAAAGGCAGGTGCATACTGGACAGAAGCTTACTGGGGTTACAGGGATTATGACCTCCTGAACACAAAATATCTGGTGTTGTGGGGAGTTGATCCTTTCCGTTCAAACAGGCTTGTTCCCTCAAGTATGGACAATTGGTCGACAATCAGGCAAAATGCCACACTTGTTACAATCGATCCTGTACTCACATTCTCCGCTTCCAAATCCGATGAATGGCTGCCCGTTAAGCCTGGAGAGGATGGTGCACTTGCAAGTGCAATTGCGCACCACATACTGGTAAACGGATTGTGGTATAAAGCGTTTGTTGGTGATTTCAACGGAACCGGGGTAAATTCCTTCGCTGCGAATACTACTGTTAACGAAGCTGATTTCACGGAGGTTGAATCCAGCGGACTGATCAAATGGTGGAATATAGAACTTAAAGATAAAACCACCTCCTGGGCCGAAGGTATTACAGGAATTCCCAAGGCTAAAATAGAGCAAATCGCTTCGGATATGGCAGCACAGGCACCCTATGTATCTGTATGGTATGGTCCGGGTCCGGTTATGTGTCCAAGGGGAACCTATACGGCCATGGCAATTTATGCCCTGAACGGACTGCTGGGTTCGGTTGACCATAAGGGTGGTCCTGTCAGGAAAATCTCACCCAGTGCAGCCGGGATTCCTGATTATTCAGCCTACCAGGATGCCACTGCCATTACAGGTACCGCGTATTCAAAAATTGATCAGAGAGGCACTCTCCGGTTTCCTGCAATGAATAAGTCCTCCGGCAAAGGTGTGGTACTGAATAATGTCCCCAACGCAATGCTGGCACAGGACCCTTATGATATTAAGGTGGTAATTGGATACTGGTGCAATTTTGCGTTCTCCGGAACGGAACCCAAAAGATGGTATGACGCTCTGACTCAATTACCATTTTTTGCTCACATAACAACCCATGCATCGGAGATGACCCAGTTTGCAGACATAGTCCTGCCTGCGTCCTTTAGTACCACAGAAAAATGGAGCTATTTAAAGACGGGCGGAAACCTGCACGGAGAGGCAAGCATACAGCAGCCGATGTCAACCAAGCTTTATGATGTCAAGGGTGATGAAAATGAGATCCCGTTTCTGCTGGCTAAAAAATTATCAGACAAGGGATTTACCAAACTGTACGATTATTTTACAACAGAATTTAAAGATCCCGAGTCCGGAAATGCCCCGACAAACGAATCAGAGTTTGCCGAGTATGCCACAAAAATATTTACAAAGCCATCATATGATACTCTTGCCGGAGGATGGAATGAATTTAAACAAAAGGGCGTTGTGACAAAGGGACCACAGACCTTTAAAACCCGCTGGGGAGGGAACTTTGGAACAGAAACAGGAAAATTTGAATTCTACAGTGAAACACTCAAGAAAGCGCTTCAGGGTCATGCTGACAAGCACAGCACAACGATTGATAATGTGTTATCGGAGTGCAACTATGAGGCCCAGGGTGAACTGGCATTTGTACCCCATTATGAATCACCCCTGCGCTGGGGGACAGTAGCTGAATACCCATTTGATTTTATTGATATCAAGTCCAGATTTAACAGGGAGGGAAGAAGCCAGAATCATCCCTGGTACCATATGTTCAAAAAACTGGACCCGGGAGATAAAAACTGGGTCGACTGTATAAGGATAAATCCATCCGATGCCTCTGTTCTGGGTATTGCAGATGGCGATGCCATTAAGGTTTCCTCCATGACCGGCAGCCTGGTTACTACGGCAAGGCTATGGGAAGGAATACAGCCCGGTACCGTTGGTAAAACTTACGGTGGAGGCCATTGGGCCTATGGCAGATTTGCCAGTGATTATGCAAACCTGAAGGAAGAGGGGGGAAACAACAACGAGGTTCTACCCGATGATTATGACAGGTTATCTGGTTCGACTGCCAGGAATGGCGGATTTGCCGGAGTTAAGATCGAAAAAGTAATATAATTGAATAATTAATCCTGAAAAATAAATATCATGGCAAAATATGGAATGGCTATAAACCTTGATGATTGTGTAGGCTGCGGAGCATGCGCCCTGGCATGTAAAACTGAAAATAATACTTCATTTGAAAAGAACAGCAAGCAATACAACTGGGCTGATTATCTGACTTTTACGGAAGGATCATTTAAAAATGGAGATGTTTCATTCGAGGTAATACCTGTCCTCTGTAATCATTGCACGGATGCGCCCTGTGTGGAAATATGCCCCGTTACACCAAAAGCGATGTTCAAAACAGCGGATGGTATGACAATGCACAATCAGGAACGGTGCATCGGCTGTAGATTGTGTCAGGACAAGTGCCCGTATAGTTTGAGGGATGTGGATAGTGGTAATGTTCAGTATTCTGTTATATCATATAATCCAAATTCTGAACCAACCCACAGTTTCTATGCGGACGAGACAGCCATTATCCCGAATGGCACTTCAACACCAAAGGAAATAGCTACAGCAACGGGATTTATCCCTCCTGAAAAGCACGAATATACACATACTGATTACAGTGCCGTAAGAGCGCCGAATAAAGTCGAAAAGTGCATATTTTGTGACCACAGGGTTTTAACTGGTGAAGATCCCTATTGCGTGGTTTCCTGTCCCACCGGAGCCAGGATATTTGGAGACCTGAATGATGGGGATAGCGATATCAGCAAGGCAATCGTAACTGGATTTTCAAGGCTAAAGGACAATTCCGGTGATTATCTGGGCAATGGTGAGAAGGGTACAGATCCAAATGTATATTATATTGGTGAAGGCCTTGCTACTGGAATTGTTAAACGGAAAATCGAAGCTCCGGTTGAACTGCTTACCGTATATCCGAATCCTGCATCCTCCCATACAAATATTGAATTCAGTCTGAAGAAAGCTTCAGATGTAACTATTGATGTATTCAATATTGGGGGCAAACGGATTAAATCCTTAATTAAAAATCATCCGTATCAGTCTGGTAAAAACAGTATTGAAATGCAGTTGTCGGATCTTGGTACAGGAACATATATCATCAGGCTTTCATACGATAAAACTGTTTCAACCATAAATCTGGTTGTTTCCCGATAGAACTTTTTACCGCCCGAGGGAAAAACAATAGTATATAACATTTCAAAAAGGAGGTTGATTCACAACCTCCTTTTTGTATATTCGCAAAAAAATCTATGACAGAATTTGAGAATTTTATAGAATCAGAAAAGGCAAGATCAGTTGTATTTAATATTTTTTCCGCCCTTTTTTGTCAGCCGGAAAAAGCTGTAATAAGAGATCAGAAGGTATTTAATAATTTGGAGAAATCAATTCTTATTAGTTATCCGGATAATCATGGTCCCACCAGTAAACTTTTTCCTGCTGCCGGGAAGTTTACCGATACAGAATTGCTCGTCGAGTATTCAAGATTGTTTATTGGTCCGTTTAAGACATTAGCCCCTCCATATAGTTCTGTTTACCTGGGGAGTGAAAATTTGGTATACAGCGAGGAGACTATCTGGGTTGTACAGTTTTATAGGAAAGCAGGACTTGATTTCAACAGGGATATTCATGACCTGCCTGATCATATTGCAATTGAGATGGAATTCATATATTACCTTATCTATCATGAAGTAAGCCAGTTGCAGGAAAATAATATTGAAAAGGCAAGATTTTTTCATGAACACCAGCTGGAATTCATTCAGGAACATTTTGTCAAATGGGCACCTGTTTTTTGTGACACAATTTTAAGGGAGACGAACAATGAATACTATCGGTCTCTCGCAGAAAGTCTGAGATCTTTCATCGAAGTTGATTTCCTGCAGGAATTCCCGAAAGAATCAAGCTGAAATCCAGCAGGCAATTAAATCAAGTAGTCTGATTGTAAAGATTCTCTTTGATCGGATTAATAGATGATAGGTTAATCTAACAGTATTCAGATGGGATAAATTATGACTGGTAAAATAACGGGCATTATATTAGCGGGTGGCAATAGTAGCCGGATGGGTACAGACAAGGCTTTTATCCAGTTCAAGTGTAAAAAACTGATTGAATATAGCATTAGTTTAATGCAGGATATCTGTGATGAAGTTATTATTAGCGCAAACAGTCCTCAATATGAAACATTTGGACTCAGGGTTATCCCTGATAATTATCCCCCAATCGGTCCCTTAGGGGGACTGGAGGCATCACTGACATATTCAAAAACAAAACATAACCTTGTCATACCCGCCGACACACCATTTCTCACACTGAATGTTTATTATGAAATACTGAAAAATCTGAATGGTCAGTCAGCAATCGTACCGCTTAACCTCGATAATAAACCAGAACCGCTTACTGCGTATTATTCCAAGGAAATCCTGCCTTTAATATGGAGCCAGATTGGAAATAGTAATTATAAAATCCAGGATCTCCTGAATGAAGCCAGTGCAGAATTCATTAAATTTCCTACGAATGATGTTTTTCTAAACTTAAATACCAAGGCTGACCTGGTAAGCAATTCGAACTTTCCTGAAATGAATTTACCAAATATAATTCTAATCGCCGGGAATGGCCGCAATTATGGTAAAACATTTCTTGCCTGCAATATCATCAAACATTTATCCACATTCAGTCAGGTAATTGGTATCAAAATATCACCACATTATCATGAACAACATGATCAAAGCAACATTATTAGTGAAAATAAGAATTTTATTATAATCAATGAAAAATCTATAACCCGCAAGGATAGTTCATTAATGCTCCAGGCAGGTGCTAAACGTGTATATTTTATCATGGCCAAACGGGAGTATCTTCACCAGGCTTTAACTGCCATTCGGTCTCAAATTGCCGGCCACTCCGTAGTATGTGAATCAGGTGGTTTACATGAATTTGTTCAACCCGGACTGTTTCTGTTTGTTAAGAGAAAGGTTGATCTGGTAAAAAACCAGAATCTGCTAAAATATGCTCCGATTATAGTCAATAACCATATGGGAATATGTGATTTCGACGAGAAGCGGATCGGTTTCAATAATGACCGGGTAACAATTAATATGAATGAATCGAATTTAACTTTGAAGGAGTAGCAAGGATATTGTTTTCAAGGTCCCGCATGTATCATATGGTATCCCTAATTTGTTATAACTCCGTTTTCAGCTTCCCCCGAGGTAATCCATCAGATACTCGAAATGTTTGGTAAGTGCCCCCCCCCGTGTGATGGTTGCCCGATCGATCACCCCATCTGCATCCACGCTCAACAATACGGGCACTACCTTTTCCATCAGTATTGACCCGAAATCCACAGAAGCATCCCTTGGAAGCTCCCCCGGCAGATTGTCAACGGCCATTACTGTAATGCTTCGGAGATCAAAAGGCGGGGTTTCGGTTTCGCTCAGAGGGTCGTACCCATAGAACGGTTCAGCAATGGTCGAGGCACGGAGTGTGGAAGGGATGGGGTCCTTGATATCACAACTTACATCGGCGATCACCCGTATATGAAAATCCGGCTCACGCATATCGGAAGGGGACATAAACGCAGGCGAGTCCGGATCCCAGAAATGGCATGGGATAAACACATCGCTTACTTTTGTAAAGGGTTTAAAGGTGGAAGTGTACCTGCCCGGGTGCTTGAAGAAATGCCCGAGTTCAAACGCCTCTCCATCGGTACGGCGTACATAATCCCATGGATCAATACGGCAAACAGCGGGTTTGTCGAATTCATCCTTAAGGAATTGCTCCGGGGGAATAGTTTCGAGTCCCAGTTCACCCAGTGTTTCCATAGCACCAAATGCCACACGCCCCCCGCCTGTTATCAAAATCTTAATTGGCGGGATCTCCGGCAGGACCTCCACTACCTTCTTCAGTTCCTGCTTCATCTCCTCCATATCATGGCACTGGTGAGCCGGTTTGAGCCTGAACTGACGGTATCTCTCCCCATAGGCCCTCAGTCCGTTATAGGCTCCGACTATCCCCGCCCATCGCCCGAAGGCAACAACACGGATCCCGTCCGTATCGGTCAGATATTCATAATCCACCAGGCTGATATTCAGCTTTACGATCTCCTGGAGCAGCTTTCGGTTGTAGGGTTGCTCCTTGGCAGTATGGGAGAAAAACACATAGGTTTTCCCGGGAATGAGCTCATCAAGTTCCACCTCTTTCACCCCGAACAGAACTTCACAGTCCCCTATCCCGCGGATAGCAGATCCACTCTCATCCTGTTCCCGGCCTTCCCCTGCCCCGGCTTGAGGTTTCAGTATCCGGACGCCGGCATCTGAGTATTCCTTATCCGTAAAACACCTCAGATCACTGCTCTCCACCACAAACTCATGATCCGGGAACCTGGACTGCAATTCTGCCACCTGCCCGGGTGAGAATGGAACCCTTCGGTCAGGGGGATTTTTTGTCTCGCGGATTATTCCGATTTTCATAGTTGGTAAATATCCCCTAAGATAAGGAACGGGATGGAGTTCTGCACTGTTTTTTGAAATATGGTTTTCAGGATGTGATACAAAAACAATCCGGAAACCTGGCTGGCTCAGGGCCGGTTCCGATCCGATCCCGCTATTTGGATTTGCCGTAGAGATAACCGTTAAGGTAGTATTCAGTATAATATTTTTGCCCGTTCTCGATATGCACCTTGTATTCGTAGTAGATCTCCTTGCCATTGGCCAGTTTTACGATGATCGTTCCTGAATCCTTGTTACCGCGAACTGTCCACCTTCCCCGGTCACTGTCCTGGCTAGCCGTACTCCAGTTTCCTTGATTATCACCTGCCCCAAATTCCCCGGAATAGGCTGCTTCAGACTGCTCCGAGTAGGTTCCGTCTGGGCAAAAGCAAATCCAGGTGGATGTATTTGAAGTATGATTAGTCCAGTTGCCGGCAAAATGCTGTACCAGGTCACCGACCTCCACCTTGAAATACTGCACGGTGTTTACCATTGATTCTGCGGCTCCGATGAGTTCCGGTCCTAGTTTATCGGGAGTACTTACTGCGATCAGGTAGGCCCCTCCCCCGTTGGGTGAGAGGATACCGAAACCTTTGGCCTTAACCTGTGTTCCGTCAGCAACGCCGGCATAATCTCCTGCCAGCACATTCTGTGAAACCTGCTGCATTCCACCGCTGAGTGCCAGGTAACTCCCCTCCTCCTGCAAGCCCTTCTGCATCTCGGTCTGCATTTCCTGGAGGTTTGTCGCCATATGCGGTATTACCATCACCATTCCTGCGATGGTATTATGTCCAACGATAGCCCCCTCCATATTCTGTTGTTTGACCCATCCCTGCGGGAGTCCGAATTTAATACCCCAGGCAGGATCTCCTACCTCATTCTCTCCGACTGCAGCAGTTCCGGTGGTACCGGTCAATCTTTGCTGGTTACTGCCGGTTCCCTGAGCCTGAGACCCGGTAGCTCCAAGTCCGAGTGCACCTGTCACAGCTCCTGTTGCGGTTCCTGCCTCCCCTGTTTTTTTCTTTGAGAATTGCAGGTACTGGACCTGGTTATAATCGGGGGCACCATATTGGTCCGGCTCCACCAGTGAAAGGGTTAGTTCATCCCCATCTGCATATGCTTCAAAAAATACAGATCCTTCAGAACCTGCACATGTCCCGTACCCGATATTGTTTTCCACCTGTCCGCTGAGTGTTCCCGCAAGACTATTCCCCTGTTGGGTAAGTTTCAGGGTGAGGGTCACATCGCCGGATTGCATTGTATAATTCCCCGGAAGGGATTGCTGAGCCTTTACCTCAGGCTGCATCCCCGGAAATCCACATATTATTACTGCTCCAAGAAGGAAATTAGGTAG
>SDBV01003131.1_pt1 | contig 24621 bp, 40 predicted proteins | sample 2277081 | NCBI WGS metagenome assembly SDBV01 (sample SAMN10402039, study PRJNA504765) | marine sediment metagenome | isolation source: marine sediment core GS10_PC15, 223 cmbsf | place: Arctic Ocean: Southern Knipovich Ridge | collected 2010 | reverse complement strand
ATGATACTGTCCAATTAGTTGTTAGAACGACAGATACAGGAACGCCGGATATTACAGTTGAGTTTCTAAATATATCACTTACACAGATAGGTGGTATAGGTTAGATGATTAACTTGTTCAATAAATGAACAAGATAGGAGGTAATAAATATGGGATTGTTTGATTTTCTTGGGGGCGGCGGTGGTAATAAGAATTTATCTCTGCCTACCACATCGGCATCACAGCAGGATTTAGAGAATACTATTACGGAGTACTTAAAACGGTACGTCGGTGTAGGTGCTGAGCCCTATCCTGGACAGTTACCTGGTACTGCAGAGACGCCAGAACTATTCACGCGGGCCTATGAGCAATATGCCTCACAGTTTGGCGGTGAAGGTACTACGAGAGCTATCAGCGATTTGATAGCTGGTAAGCCCGCATATACTTTCGACCCGCAAGCTACTACTAAGGCCTGGGAGGAGACATACGCTACGCCGCTAATGCAGACGTGGCAGAGGACTGTAGTGCCAATGTTAGAGCAGCAGTACAATGTACCTGGTGGGTTTTATTCTACTAGAAAAGGGCTAGGTGTTGGTAGAGCTACCAGTGATTTCTATGGCGGGCAGGTTGCTCCAACATTATACGGCTCATTGCAAGCAGGTCAGCAGAGAGGGTTTGAGAGTGGAGAGGCTGCTGCTGCTAGAGTACCCGGTGCATTAGGCTTACCGGGCCAACAGTTTGCTCAAGCGGCTCAAGTTGCTGGTGCTAAGATGGGGATAGATGAGCAGCGGTTGACATCACTGTTTAATGAGTTTCTTAGGACTAGAGCAGAGCCAGGTTGGGCTACACAAGCAGGTGCGGGCTTGGCAGTTGCTCCAACGAGAGAGAATCTATATATCGCCGGTGGTGATAGCCTTGGTCAGACACTTGGTCAACTAGGTGGTATGGCGTTAGGTGCTTATACTGGCGGCATGTATACAGATACTCTTAGCGGCGCTCTCTATGGAGGCGCTTTAGGCGGTCAGTTTGGTAGGACAGCTGGAGGGTTATTTTAATGGTAGCAGTATATGAGAAACGTAGGCAAAGTGATAGCTCAGACTTGATGAACTTCCTCTTACAAATGGCGTCTCATGAGGAGAGGAAAGGTTATCGTGAGGACCAGCAAGCTCGTACTCAGCTTGCTAGAGAACAATTAAATATAACTAAGTCAGCAGAGGTTAGAGCTGCTGGGATATACAAAGCAGGTGCGGCAGAGCGTAAAGGTCGTAAGAAGTTAGTCAAGCGGTTCGGTCGAGCAGACAAAGCATTAGCTGCAGCCAAGAGAGAGTATGCTGTAGCTAAGACAACCGGCGATGTAGCTAGGCAAGCAGAGACTGCTAGGACGTTAAGTGCTGTAAAAGCGTTGCATGGTAAGAGCGCTGAGATGTTTGAGACTATACTGTTCGCGGATGAGATAGCTAAGGATTCTAGAGCTCAGTTGTATCTCGCACAGCAACAAGCTCTTCTCGCCAACCAGGAGACACAAACTACCGCAAAAATGTTTGACTTATACAAAACGCAGACTAGTGCTAAGCTGAACATGGTAGGAAATGTGGGTAAGATGGCTACTGGACTCGGGGTTAGAATGACTGGTGAAGCTATAGATGCTGCATTAGCAGGGCAGTCCGCTACCGAAATTGCTAAGTTGTTATCTACCAGTGCTGCTTCAGAAGCTAGAGAGCGGTCAGAGCTGACTAGACAAGGTGACTGGATTGACGATGCCGATTTTACAAAGGCAGATAAAGAGAAGTTTGACCCGGCGAGCCTGTCTGAATACTCAGACGCGTTTCGTAATACTGGTCGTGGCGTAGAGACTATGACCATAGCACGGCCTAAAGACCAGAGACGTTTCTTCTGGGGAGACCGCACTGAGATGACTCTTACTAGACGCGGTGCTATAAGAGTTGGCGCTGAGGATTTGTATGACTCGGTTAAGAGTAAAGAGGTAGATAAGGCAAAAATGTTAGGTGCAGACCCCGCTAAGATACGAGAAGCTCAGCGCGGTGCAGGTAGATGGGGTTCTATGCCTGCCAAAAGAAAGACTGTTAAGGAGTTAGCCAATGAGAAAGCTAAGAAAACTACAACAGCCGGCGGTAAGGCTACTCAAAAGCCTGCAGGTAAGAAAGCTGTCGGTGGCTACACAATCGGACAAGTCATCAATAGAGCAGGCAAGAAGTACAGAATCACTGGGTTCGATACAGATGGAGAGCCGTTAGTAGTGGAAATTAAATAATGGCAGTTAGACTAGATAGCATTGCTGATAAGTCCGTTAGGTTAGATACTGTAGAACAGTCTGTGCGGTTAGATAGCATCGGGCATATAGGAGATATACCACATGCTCCAGGTATGCAGATAGCTGACCCTAAGGATATTATAGCTGGGCCTGTAGCCGGACTAGAAGATAAACCGCCACAAGTTATGGTTAATCCTATACCTGGTACAGTTCTACCTACACCCGACTTACCGTCACAGTACATAGGACCGATGCCAGATAAGTCTAATCAGGTATTCTCAGATGAGCGACTGTTAGCAGAGATGTCTGGAGCTGACAGGCACGAAGCGTTCTTAAAGTCTCCCATCGGTAAGGCACTTGGGTTGGAAGCTACACGGTACGATAAAGATGCGGAGCAGATGCTTGGTAGAGCGTTAGGCAGAACAGCATATCTTGGTACTAAGCTAGCAACTGGCCTGACACTAAATGTGGCCGAATTAGCATTTGGACCAGACTTAGCTGAGCGGGTACATAAGTCAATCGTCGGGTTTGAGATGCTACCAGACGAGAAGCACATTGGTGAGATGGTTGAGTTTGTAGCTGGTCTAAAGACTGCTGGCATGCTGATGAAGCCGCTTGCTAGCATGATACCTGCAAGAGAAGGTGTTAGACTGATGACAGGTGGCGGTGCTACGTTTATGTTACGTAACTTGTCAACGCAGACAGTTGATAAGCTTAGGAAGGGTGAGAGCATAGATGGTAATGAACTGCTTGCGGAGACATTTATAGGTGTGGCGTTTGGCGGACTACAGCATGGCGTTAGACAGCTAGGTAGAAAATTCAAAGGTACGTATGCTGAGTGGGCTAAGAGCATTGTGCCTAAGTACACACAGCAAATGAAGCATATGCGTAGTTCTGCTATTGGTAAGAGCATACCTAATAGACTATGGATGAGAGCCGATGAGGGTATGAGAGCTATAGCAGAAGGTATGCCTAAGGAGACGTGGGCTAAGGTATACGGTAAGGATGCTTATAATTTAGCTAAAGCTTATGCAGATGCAGCTCAGGCGAGTCCTCAGATATCCGGTGCCATAGCAGGCAAACCGTTCTCTGATGCGGATACAACGTGGACTACACATGGGTATCAACCTCTGGCTAGAAGGGGCGATGTTAGAGCGCCAGTTCGTAAGGGTTTGCAGCCTGGTGTAACTGAACGTATGGCTCAGCTAATGAAAGAAGCCGACAAAGCGTTTATCGCTAAGGACGTTGTTAAATTAAGACAGATAGAAGAAGCAGCAAAATCACTCGCACCAGCACTTGAGGATATGCTGAATGAAGAGGACACACTCTCTGAATGGGTACATCTGCCTGAAGTTGAGGCGGCCGGCAAAATACATGCGCTTCGATATGAGTTAGAACGTATAGCAGACCCTAGAGGTCGATGGCTTAGTGAAGATGTAGTCGATATGGGAATACTTACACAGGAAGAGGCAGATGATTGGAATAAAGAGATAGCAGCCAAGAAAGCTGCTATCGTACCAGACATCCTCAGAAAGTATAAAACAGAACCACATCTCTTCCAAACAACACAGCTAATGAAACGTGTACCTACACCCGGTGAGATACAACCACCACGTAGAGTACTAATACCGCAGTCAACTGCTCTAGCAACAGCTAAGAAGTGGGAGCGTACTAAGAGAGTAGTAGGGCCATCTGGTAAGGTAATCATACCTCAATCAACTGCTATAGAGAAGAGTGCCTTTAGGAAATGGGTGACTGATTACTCATCGTCTAGAGCACTAGACATAGGTATGCCCGTCGTTCCTAAAGACCCAGATATGGCTACGTCTAGGCTAGAGACACTTAACTCAATGGCTAAGAGTCAGAAGAGGCATGAGGCTAAGAGACAAGCGGCGATAGATAAAAGTACAGGTAAACCTAATTACCTAAACCCTTGGGTGTCTAGCAGATTTATGTTCATGGATTTTGAGGAAAGAACCGGCGTACCGGTCTATCATACAGTTGAGAATATCTTCAGCAAGTCAGGCCGTGCTAGCTTAGATGGATACAATCTTATATCTGACTCCATTAGACTTAATGAGCTTGCAGGACTAACACCGTTAGACAACGAGCATATTGCTAAATATCTATTCAGCCCAGAGACTCGGAAGGATATTGAAGTAGACATTAGTCCAGAGGCATTGACAGTTGCTAGTAGACTAGAAGACATACTACAAGGCGAGGCGGCTAAAGATGTGCAAGAGATGGTGTTTAGGCTATGGGATACTACAGGTAAAATGCCGCCGGATGTTAAGCAATACGGTGACCCTAAGACTATACTTAGACACGGTAGAGAGGCTAAGGCAGAAGGTAGACTAAAAGAATGGATAGCAGAACAATCTCCTTGGGGCGTTAGGCGCTTCTACTACATGAGTGACCCTATGAAGCAAGATGCCATAGATAATTATATGGAAGTAATGGGTCGGTCAGCTTTGCACGCACCTGGTACTAGCGGTGCAGGTATGCCAGGTACATTTGCATATGAGGCTCATGTACGTAAAGGTAAGCCTCCTATCAAAGAAGGTTCTGTAGTTACCAACATACTAACCCACGTTCAGCGGGTTAAGATTGCTAATGCTGTAGCAGATGATTTGAACCAACTATACGAACGGCTCGGTAGTGTAGATTTGACAGAGAGAGATAAACGTGTCGTCAAGCAAGTAATGGATAATGTTATGATGAGACGTCAGCCAGTAGACGCACCGTTTGAGATACTAGCGCAGATGAGAAGGATGTACTGGCGGCCTACTATGTCATATCTATGGCGTCCGCATACAGCACTATGGCGGTCTCTTAGGAATTCATTGCAGAACTACGCCTTCGGGCCTTTTGCTATTAACTTAAAAGAAGCAGGTAAGGTTGGTGCTGATGTAGCTGCTAAGCGGTTACAAGGCATCCATCTAGAGCAGTATGACCCGGAGATGATGAAGCGGCATGAAGCAGTATTTGCAAGTTACGTATCACAACGTCAGGCATACTATCATGAGTTCTTGTTACAAGATACCGCTAACATTACTAAAGACTTCAGTCGTAGAGGCACGGCTCGTAAAGCAATAGCAATGATGGAGAAGACTGGTGGCTTGTATGGTGCAGTTGATGAGTATGTTAATAGATTCCCTATATGGGTTACTCAATATCAGATAACCAAACGTGCTGCTACTGACTATGCTAGCGGTAAGATTAACAAGCAGCAGTTCTTCCGTCGTACCAATCTCGAGTCGGTACAAAAGCCTCAGCAGATGCTAGTACAAGACTTATTATCAGAAGGTAGAGTAGATGACCTGGCAGAAGTATCGGCAAATTGGATAACTGAGGATGTTAATTTTAAGTACAAAACGCCTGAGCGTGCTGGGGTAGAGCAGACTATGGCAGAGCGCTCATTGATGGGCATATATACCTTCCCTAGAGGCCAGGTAGAGTTGATATATAGACGCGGTATTAAGACTATGCTGCAGGGTGCGGAGAATAAAAATGTCAATCAAGCATACGCCGGCGCGTCTAATGTAATAAAAGGCCTAATGTCCTCATCAGCTGCTAGCGCATTACTATATGGCTACGCAGGCAGACGTGCTTATGAGACATACAATGCATTAGCATACACAATGTTAGACCCAGGTACCGGTACGATGTATGACCTACTTAGCTGGAACTGGGAGCAGATGATGCGGTATAATAATAAAGAGCAATCACTGCTAACTACTATCGACAATATAGCTGAGGCGTGGGCTAAGGTAGGTGAGACGCTACTAATACCGTTGTCAGTTGAGATAGAGAGCTGGTACGAGGCTAACAATGATGTAGCAGGTGTAACCCTATACCGTTTGATTAGGAACGGCGTGGCAGCTAAGCTAGGCATAGAAGAGAAGGCGTTTAACAAAGTAACGAGAACACAGAAGCAAGCCGTGCTACATACATTGTTAGGTAGTTATGAATACCCACCTAAAGAACCGCCTACTGGTAGAGAGGGTAGAAGTGGACGTGGTAGTAGAGGCACGAGATAATAAAAAGGGCTGAGCAACGAGCCCAGCCCTAAGGAGGTAACCGCTTGTTCAACAAATGAACAAGTTGATTCGTTAAGCAGCAGTTAACTAGTTTGCTGCTTTTCGTCTGATGAGGTAGTCAGTTGTTTTGGCTACCTCATTTTTCTTTTGGTATATCGTAGAAGCGCGGAGCATCATCCAATCTATGAAGCAGCTTAGCAAATCGTTCGGCGGCAGTATATGCAGCATCTCCACTACCGTACGTTCTTACCGACACACATCGAGGGGAGTTGCTCTTTCCCGATACGACACGAAATTGCCATCTATCTCCGCCGCTTTTGTATACCTCAATTTCAGTTAGTCCAAACATTTTACCTACCTCCTATAGGAACAACATTGGCATTACCGATGATTCTATAGCTTTGCACAGGGGCCAAATCAGTTATTAAGACTCTCATGATTTTGATTCCCCAACCTGCTGACGCTTTTCTGATGCCTTTCAGTATCTCTTCACATAGCTTATCAATATCCATACACTCTTTTAACGTCTTACTATTTGCATAGATAGATATTATACCGAGTGATAGTGCTCGTAGTGAGTCATCGAAGTCTTGTACTTCTAGTATAGACTTAGCGGCATCATCTATCCTATACTGTAGCGCACCGGATATAACAATACTTGTACCATCTTTAGTGTATGCAGACTGACCTGGTAAGTTAACTACCTGTGGCGTTACCGTTACTCTAATAGTACGTTGTATAGGAGGCCACCATATATAGCAACCAGGCGGCATACGCTTCCACCGCTTACCAAGCGTTTCTATAATACCATATTCGTCAGGTGCTACTAGGGTTATACGTGGTACCCAGCAGAATAACCGTTCGATTAGTTGTGATAGCCAGTTCATATCTTCTTCCCCGTAAATACATACCTTGTCTTACCACCATCTACCTCACACTGTACTATCTCCGCTTGTTCAAGAGTACGCATCATACTATCTAACTCCATCGCAGTCATCTTGTGGCGGAACTGTCTAGTTAACTCAGGCTTGCTGATAATCTTATGCCTAGCTATGTATCTAATAATCTGCTCAAAGATATCACCTACCTCGTTAGATGTAATTACCTTCAACACATTAGGCATGTAGGATTCAGTGCGTCTTAGTATGCCTAGTGCTACAGACATACATCTCTCTGTTATCAACCTATCATCTGACGAGGAGGCAGATACAAGCATTGATACTTTCATTAGTATATCAGCCCGCCTGCCTATGTAGCCGCCTAAGTTCTCATTCTCTATCAGCGGGCTATGCTTACGGAAGTCTACGTACTCACTATCATACAATTTACCTGCATCATCAGTAAGTGCAAACGGTCCTCGCATTTTAGATACCTCGCTAAGGTCATGACAGATATCATCCATACGCTTTTTATTCTCAAGAGACCTAACAGGTCTAGGCACCAGTCTACCAGAACCTTTTGAGAATACAAAGACGATACGAGATGTAAAACCGCCGCCGATAGATACAAACGGTATGCACTCTTTTATACCAATAGGTGTAGCACCGCCTATGATAGATAGGCATGGGTTTCTGACGTACTCGATGCCTCTAGCCTTCGTTCTATACTCAAAGTCTTCTGCGTCATACAAATCAGTTAGCACATCAATCATACCACTTTTGAATGAGCCCTTGTTTACTAACGTAGCAAGCTCACTGACCAACGCCACGCCAACTGCAGATGGGACAATCATAGTATCGCCCTCTTGAGCATCCAAACCGCTTAGAGCACTAATCAACGCCTCGGGTGTCATCTTTTGTGATAGTACATTGACTTGCGGTTTTATTTGCTTAATCATCCTCATAGCAAACTTTATGGGCGTAGATTTCTTGGCGACTGCTGATGGTCCTATCAACACTATATACATGTTAGGGTATAGTGTGTAGTAACCGTAGTCTACAAAACAATCCCTACCTAATGCCGCAGCTATCGTTATCATTCCGCTCCACACTGCAAATGCAGCAGGAACCTCGGTATCCTCTGTGAACTTACAAAAAGCTTCAAGTACACCCGACTTTAGTCTTCTAGCCACACTTCGTCGCCCCCACCAAAATAGAGACAGTAGAGTGTACCTTTAGATGACATGAGCGACATAGCCAGTCGACATCTAAAGGCTTGTTATAGTCTTGATGGTGTGCTATTAAGCCGTACCGCATATCAGGTAAGTTACATATCGTACATCGACCCGCCTCCTTAATGATTCCGTCTCTAATAGCACGGCGTACTATACCTGACGCGCTTTGTTTCGCCTTGGATGGGCATCTACCGCGAACACCTTCACGTTGAAGCATGCCCCTAGGTACGGCAAGCAAAGAGCACGTGCCAGAGCAAAATCTCTGCCGCATGTTCATAGTTCTATACCTCTTACCACAATGCTCGCAGTCCTTAAAGCAGTAATACTTGCCGTCTATCTTGAACCACTTTTTCATTATTCTCCTTTATTAGTATTAACTATATCATCTATAGCATCTAAACGTCTTCTAGTAATCCAATAGTATGACTCACAATTCCTGCAATCTTTGCAGTAGTTAGAGTCAAAGGTACCACACATTGTTAGCAGCTTGTTATGCTCTGCGTTTAGTGACTTCATCGTTCTAATCTTCATCTCTCTCGTAGGGCACCAGTATTTGTTGATGTGTCTAGTCTTGTACTCATACAGATGTCCATCGAGGTTGTTATAGAAGGAATGTCTATGTTTCACTACACCTTCAAACACACCCTTATCATAATAAGCCATGAATGTAATTACTATCGGCACGTCTGATAGTAACCAATCGGTCACCAGACGATGTACGTCTCCTAGGTTAGAAGCAGATGCTCTTATACGGACGAACATTAGATTAGGCGGGACGCTGATAGGCGGTCGGATTGCTCTCTTAGGCTCTTCCTCACAGCAGTTTATAGTTAGTACAACCGGCCCTGGGAAGTCTAGATTGTTGATAGATGTATTGAAGAAGTAATTCTCGTACTGCTCAGCAAATGCTATTACAAGCTCGCGTTTCAAATTACTATCGTGACCGCAGTTCATCTTAACGATACCGTTACCTACATCATCCACATGTGGTACATTCGGCTTACTAATATCATTGTAATACGCTCCAGGTCTATTGTAATAGCACTGATTACACCCTATAGGACAGGCACCGGTTTGCGGCCTGCAGCCATACAGGTTACTACCTTCTTGTTTCGGATTTCTCTTTATCATTATTACTCCTCAATCTATTAACATCTTCAACATAATCACCGCACAGAGTAGGGGCATCTGTAACTGGGAATAGTGATAGTATCTTAAAACCCTTTGGACTATCCGGTTCAGGTACTATATACGTATTCGGACTACGGTGTCTACAATGTGCTATACGTACCTCAGCACAGTCAGCTACGTATTGTAGCTCTGGTGGTATTTCTTCTATCCAACTGTGTTCGGCGTCCCAGAATATGCAAGTTCTACAATTCATACACAGTCACGCCAATTCTTACCAATTTTAATTTCTATTGGTATTATCAACGGCTCCATATCTTTATTCAACCATAGTGGTACTATAGCTGCACGTTTCATCTCTTGTTTAACATACTCAACATCTTTATCAAGGCATTCCACAACAACCTCGTCGTGTACTTGTAGAACCGGGTAAGCTGGTAAGTGTAAGAGCGCTTTGTATAGCCTTCTGAAAATTGTATTACAAACATCTCCAACAACTGACTGAGGCTCAAATGCAACTGCGTCTCTAATTGTAGCATTATCATCAAATCTCCCGTGGAATAGTCTACGTCTGCCTAAGCAGGTAGTCATTGTTCTAGTCCTACGTATCTGTACTTCTACACCTTTCCACCACTTGACTAGACCTGGTATAGCAGCACGTCTAGTGTCTATTATCTTCTTAGCCATCTGAAAACTGATGCCATCTATAGCATACTTCCTAGCAGCAGTCTGTACTACCATCGGGCCTGCACAGTAATTGCCGGCGTGATTAGCCAGTTTGCCTACTGTACGTTGGTAAGATGTTACATCTGCCTCTGGTACTCTAAAGATAGGTGACGCAGCCCACTTGTGTATGTCAAAGTCTTGCTCGTTTACGTACTTGTTCCATAGTGTATAGTCATTGTACCGACACAGTATTCTGGCGACGACCATTGTCTCTGCTTGAGACAGGTCTCCTTTAACGAAGGAGTAGCCAGGAGTCGCCACAAATATATGTCGTATGTTTTCGACTCCTGGTCGTCTACCGATAGGGATGTTTTGGAGGTTGGTTCCTGAGCCCCACAGGTTTTTACTCGACGATATTCGAAAATTCTTAGTCCCAGAAACGTTATAACTAGTTCGCATTCTTCCATCTGCATCTGTCTCTGCCTCCAAGAATGTACTGATAAGTTTACTATCTTTACGATAACTGATTATTAAGTTCAAGATTGGCTCGTCTGGGTATTGCTTGTGCAGACGTAAGAGAGCATCCTCATCAGTAGTAACCTTCTTATCTTTATACACAGTTGGTAACTTCATCTCATCATATAGTAACTCTTTAACCTGCTTGGGAGAGTTGATATTTATCTCACGGCCGATTAGCCCATTTACCTTAACCTGTGTATCAGCCACCTTCTGCTTGAACCTGGTAACGAGTTCAGCTCTGGCTACTTTGTCTATTAGTACACCTCTGTCCTGTGCTGCAGCGAGGGCTATGGCAAGAGGGTGTACGTGGTTGAAATATGTTTCAGCTAGTGTTGTCATTTTACTTGTACTTGTAGTAAAGCACTATATTAACTATTGCCAGAATGACGAAAAATACTATAATTTTCATACAACAACCTCCTCATATAGTAGATACAACTACATTAGCCCGAAGTGCTGCAGTCTCCCACTCGGATTTGTAGTTTTGTTTTGACTTTACCTCTATAGTAACATTATCACGGCCTATGGATACATTGCCCATCAGGTCCTCAAAGTGTTTAACTATAAGCGCCTTCACGTCCGTCTCGGTAAGTTCAATTTGAATACGGCTCATACTGTAACCTCTCTTAACTCTTTCTCAATTCCCTAATTTCTCTATCCATCTGCTTTAGTACAGTGTGTATAGTTAGTATCTTTCCGCAGTCACCGCAGAGTCCTATATCTCTATCACTGCGGCAGTGTGCCTCATTGTCGCAGTAGCTATCTGATACAGGCTTAGCCAAATTTTTCCAAAATGCTGCTTCAAAGAATTTCAACATCTCTCAATTCCTTCTCAATATCATACGAAACATCTAAATGGATTAGGCCTAAAGATAATAGCGTCCTTTCCATAGATTCTACGTAATACTATATACCCTAATAGCCATACTATCAAGAATGGAGTTATAAGACCGCCCATGACTGGTGCCGCTCCGAGGATAACAAGCGCAACTGCGTTAAAAAGCGGCATGTGCGAGGCCCTATACATTAGATATACTAACAATCCGTTAACTAATGGCAAAACAATTAACATAATAATTAGCACAATCATACTGTAACCTCTCTTAACTCTTTCTCAATAACATAACTAACATCCAACGTAACAATAGCATCCATGTTGTTATACTTCCACTCACTCAAATCGTTATTAGTATCTTTCTCACTCCAATAGTTTGGGTAGTCTGCGTAGATAGATGTGAGGAAGTTTAATGACATAGGAAATTCTGGATATAAGCAATGAAACGCATGCATAGTATCCATATAATGATTCTTGATATCTAAGCCAAACTCTTCTTTCAGCAGAGGTTCATCGAAGCAAATCGAGTTCTGCCCAACTACTTCTATCCCAGACATGAACAGTTTACTGATAGCATCTAGCACAGCTATCTCCTCAGCCGGTGTCCAGTAAGAGCCGGCTTGACCACTTCCTGATAGCCTGATAGTCTTAGCACCAATAGCCGGTCGCATTAGTTCCGATGATGGGAACTTTATAAACGGGATGCAGATAGCTTCGGCTCTTAGTTTATCCATCTTACTGGCAAAACCTACACATCTAATATGCTTACCTACAGTCTCAATATCGAAAGACAATCTACTCCCAGAGCGTACAGCAAATAGTAGCCATGCTAAGACTTGACCAACATTGGGACTAAGTAACATCGGCGGTTCTACTGCCGGCTTCCTCGTAACAGCCTTAACAAAATCCATCTCTACTATAGGATGGTCTTTGTAGATACGTAAGACGTAAGATGGGTGATACGTAGGCAGTACATTGATACCTCTAAACGACAGCCAAGTCCCCCGCCAGTCTACTATCCCATCTTTATTACAGAGTGCTTTAAGTGGCTCTTTACCAAGGGGTATAATGACGTCTGGTTTTATAGCCTCTACTTTGTTACGTAACTTAACCCACCCAGCTTCCAGCTCTCTCGACGGTATCTTACCGTCATAGAAGTACTTAAACTTATTACCTGGAGGCCTAACATCCATTACGTTAGTTGTAAAGCACTGGTTATAATTGATACCGGCGTGAGATAGCATCTGCTTAAGCATACCACCAGCAGCACCTACAAAGGGTATACCAGCTCGCTCTTCTTCTTCGCCCGGTGCTTCGCCTATTAGAACGACTTTAGCATCCGGCGGGCCTATATCACGGCATCTCATTTTATTCGCACACCCTCTGCAAGAGCAAGGTTGTACTTATAAACCCTGCCATTACTTCTTACAACCTCTGCCCAAGGAACACCTGCCATTTGTCCGTTTTCCATAATGACAGTAATATATTCGCACTCAAACTGCCCCACCTTTATTTTGCTGCCGTTCGGGCAAAGGATGCCCAATAGTTTCTGACCGTCATAGAAGTCTTTTTGCTCTTCACTCATCACTCAGCCTCCTCAATCATCTTCTTAAGAACATCATGAGCTACTGTACCGGCTTTACTATAGCCTCTGATATAGCCAGTAGACAGATTAGACTTAGGCACCTTCTTAAACAGAGCGTTAGCAATTTTATAGCTAACTTCTACTAATGTAGATTTACTGTGCTTACGGCATTGCCTCTCTCTATCCTTATAGTCCTCAATGCAAGCATGGCACGGGTCTGTCCCGTGTGGGTATGCACCATGTGCTACACAGTATGATAACAATTTTTCTTCTGTCATCTTCATTCTCCTTGTTCATTGTTTGAACGAGTTACTTTGGCTTAATAATGCATAGAAAGTCGTGGACTTTCATCCATAGTCCAAAGGCTACGCCCCATTCTATCTCAGTCATCTTACGTCCAGCGGCGTGAAATACTAAAGCATTTGCTACTTCTAGGCAGTTACATATCATTCTATATATCATCTTTTATTACCTCAAACACACATATTCCAAGACACTTCTTACATTGAATTGCTGGAATGGCAAAGAAGTCGCACAGACGCACAACGCCTATCTGTAACGTAAAGTTCTCTAGAGGCACCTTTACTCTATTGTTGCAGTTAGTGCAGCTTATAGTTACTGTTCCGTCTATTGGCTGTTTCATTTAGTCTCCTCCAGCCAACGCATGGCTCGTAGATAGTTTCCCTCATCTAATTCAAACCCTATAGCTTTACGTTGTAAGTCTCTAGCAACTTTTAGTGTCGAACCGCTGCCGGCGAAGCAGTCTAGTACTACATGCCCAACTGATGTACTATTCTCTATCATTATCCGTAGTAACTCATCCGGCCTCTGTAGCGGATGTACTCGTAACTGCCCCGCTATCGCCGGTACTGCTATCAGATTAGGCCTAGGCTTCCACAGCGAGCGTTTCAGCAAACCATTGTGTCCGAACAGGCAGGCTTCATAACAAGATACATAATGAAAGTCCTTAGCTATAGTAGACACACGCTCTTTATGCCATATAATCGGTAAGTCATCCATCAGAAAGCCGCTCTTGCCTAATAGCTCCATCAGTGTAGTATAGACCATACCCATACCGCAGAACATATAGACATGAGCACCTATCTTCAGCTTCTTAGCTAGCTTAGGTATCAATATCTTATACACAGGTAGCATAGTATCCCAGTTACTGACGTTGGACTCAGTAACATTATACGTAGCTTTGTCAGTCACGCCAGTTGCTATTATACCTGGGTTAGCGAATGGCGGGTCAGTTAGTAACAAATCAATACTGCGGTCTGGTATCTCATCTATCAAAGAGCAACAGTTGCCTAGCTTCAGCTCAACACCTATGTCTATACCTTTACTCTCTACCAACGCTCGTAGCTTATCCGCCTCTATATACTGATTAACTATCTTCCTCGCAGCCATCTTAGGTATCTTCATTACCTTCTTACGCAGCTCTGGGTGGTCTCTTAGGTCTTGTGCTAATTTCAAATCTCCACCTATCGAACCGAGAGATCTGCCTAGTATCTCAGCAGTCTGCCTAGCACCCCAACCATCGTTGTTAGGTGCGTGAGTAGCAGGCCCGTAGATCTGCTGCCGTAGTTCGTGTAGTTGTAGGAGGCACTCGTTAGATTCCATCCATGTGAAGTCTTTGCGGATAAGATTCTCTTCTAACTCCATCGCTTTACGCTCATCTTTGGTAGTATTATCTTTTGTGGTAACTGGTACCTCAGACAGGCCTGCTAACACAGCCGCTCGTAGACGTCGCTCGCCTGCTATCAATATATATTTGTAGTTACCCTCGGGCTCATCTAAGCTCCCCACCAACAACGGGTGTATAAACCCATGCTCTTTAATAGACAATATCAATCTCTCAATATCACCAAAATCAGTACGTGCCCTACTAGATGGGTCGTTAGACTTCTCTATTTTTATGCTTTTTATTGGTACTTTCATATCTTTATATGACTCCATCTTGCACCAGTACTTATATGACTTATCGCACTTCCACTTACTTGATAAATCCAAGCTATCAACCATTGCTTTATGCCGTCACGTAGCATTTTCTTTATGCAAATTACGTCTTCGTTGTCAAGTTTCGCATTATGATGACATTGCCCTTGATATGTCCCTGCCGCTATAGCATCGCACGTATTATCATCGCGTGTACCTAAACATAAATGCTCTGGATTAACACACAGACGATTGTTGCATCTATGCAGTACACACAGACCTTCTGGTATGCTACCTTTATGTATCATCCAACTAACCCTATGCGAGCGCTCGCTGCGACCACGGTACCAAATACGCCCATAACCGTCCGACGTGCATCTACACCATGCCCAGCAACTGTTGTTTTGAACTTGATACATACCTTTGAATTTTATAGTATCTATCATACTACCACACTTCCATTTTATGCCACGGGTGAAAGTCATCTATATCACGCAGCGTAGGAAATTTTCCCTTAAAGCAGAAGCATCTATCATCTATCAATAGATGACAGGCCGGTTTCTTAGTTGGAAATTGTAATTTGTTAATGTTAAACGGGTGCATACCATGTTTTAGCAACCAGCCTCTCATTGCTTCTATAGCATCCCAATCCTCATTACGTGATGAGAAGATTACTATCTTATACGGCGAGTTTACTAGAGCAGACAACCAAGCTATAGCGCCATCTGTAGGCGGGTCCGGTAAATATGTAGACGTAGTCCAGCCACTAGCAAATGAGTTTATAACACCATCGAAGTCTACTGCTATTACCTTTCTGTTATCCATGGCAATCTCCCGTTATTTGCTTGACGCTTACAATCTTGCTGTCAACATGCCTTCTAACTGGCTCACGCTCAAGCCGTTCATTGATGAATGAAGATCTAAACGGGTTGCATGTAGATACACAGCCTGAAAGTCTTGCATAGTCTAATTGGCTCATTTTCAGCCCGCCATAGCTGGTGGGTATATGTAAGTTCATAGTCCATGCGTCTTCTACCATCAACTCTCTAGGCACCATCAATGCTTCTGTTAATGCCGGCTCTAGTGTCTCTCTAGCTCGTGTCATTATTACCATTGCTGACATATCACCATCAGGGACACCGATGTCAACTCCGATGTTCATTAGCTTACTCATAACAACTACCTCGAAAAAGGTCCCGGCTTACCCGCCTGCATAGGCGCTTTTACTATAATAGACGACGCTGGGTCATAACCAAAGAGCATCTTTACCTTAGGTATCAGCCAAAACTCGTAGCCCATTATAGACGCATCTTTTATATGCAGCTCAGGCCACATAGTTTCTATATCTGACGGCTCTACTACAGGCCCCTGCGCTTTCCTACGGCGTCTGAAGTAAATAATCAGCATCACATCTGGGCTAGTCCCCGGCTCAACGATACGGGTACCTTTCCAGATGCCTTGCTTAGTATCTACTACCTCAATGTCTTTGAGAGGTGTGTAGTCACCGAAGCACTTTAGACGGGCATCATCTATGGGCGGTTTGTTTAGTTGTACGATATTATCCATGTTACTCCTTTACAGATAAAAGTTGAGAGGGCGCCTGGTGGGCGTTATCGCCGCACTCAACCGGGCTGTGCCGCAGACACCCTCTCTAAGCAATGAAGGGAGAGCTTATGTCTATGCTTGTGCTGGTACTTCTCCTGCGTCTTCTCCCTCAGCCACGAAGAGATACTTATTTATCTCATTCTTCGGCTTGTACTTCTGCCCAGTCGACGGGTCTACCTGTGGGTCAGAGATACCAATCTCCGCCTCAAACGTAGCGCCCTTGAGCAAGCTGAGGTCGATGCCGTTTGCTGCCATCGCCTCTTCCGTCTGCGTCCCGCAAGATAACACCAGATGGCAGAGCATCCACTCTGCTTTTGCTGTTAGAGCGTGGGTTGCGTATACTTTGCAGCCCTTAAACTTACCATCATCTGTGCAGCGTGCTTCTATCTTTACTACCTGATTCTGCGATGTCTTTGCTTGCTCCACAGTCGGCTCATTCTCTACCTCGAAGCAATAATGCCCCGGGTCAATGAGCTGCTTTGCCCTAAAGTTATCTGGGTTACTTGAGTCTACTCTTACTACAGCCATACATTTTCCTTTCATTAAAAAAGATTATTGTTGTTAGTCTCTTACTGTACGATACGCGGTATATAGCGTAATACATTCTATCTTAGATAGACTAAGCTTAAGGCTATCAATCTCACGCTTAACTTTACGTTTGTCCTTAGATGACAGCTCCCTCACTGTGGCAGCAGGTGCGGTTGTTGTCACTAGCTCATCCATGATGCACTTATCTATCCAGCCACTAACGCCACACGAGCCGGATACCAAGTATTTGTTACCTTCTACCGGTACGCCTAGGTCGCCATCTACATAGACCAGCTCCTTGCTTAGACTTTCTATTCTAGATACAATCTCTTGAGTTGCCATAAGACAATCCTTTCATTAAATAGTTATTGCTGTTTTTCTAAACTTAACAAGTACTCTTGATAAGATAGCTCTGCGGCTATCTCTCCTATCGTCATATCTGTCTTATATCGCTTTTTAATTATCATAGCAAGAGCGTGCCACTTGTCACGGTCGCTAATTGTTCTTCTGATTGGTGTCTTTTGCTCTACGTGGCAAGAACAGCATAGTAATAGTATTGTTAGTAGTAAATTTTTCATAGTGTTAACTCCCGTAGCTATACCCCATCAATTTAAGCAGCCCGCTAAGACCTATCTCATTATGAACCACATCACCAGTGATAGGACCCTTAGCTATCTCATGCTTACCTGTTACAATATAATCTACTTTACCCTGACCTCTAAACCGTTTCTTAGCCATCAATACTTGGTCAAAAAGCCACGCTAATTTATTTGCACCGTGCGGTTTGGTAGCTGACATCAGGCGTGTAGTAATCTGTTGGTCTTGCGAGCCGAAGATAACCATTTCATGTGCCGTTGTTATCTTTAACACAGGTATAGCACGCATGATTGTTAGGATAGATTCTAGTTCGCAGATAAAAGAACCAAAGTCCTGTATCCGCGGCTTCTTAAACGGATTACCGGCACAAGCCATAATGTGTAGCTGTATTGCTCTGCATAGACCAGTTATGGTATCAATGATTAGAGCATCAAACGGCCACTTCTTATCTATACACAGTTGAGATATACTGAGCAACTTAGCCTTAGCTTCTAAATACTTAGACGACGCTAGACTAGGCTTACCATCAGTTATCTTAACCTCATCTACAAACATATCGAACTCTATCTGGTTCCTAAGCACCGTGAACTTATCATTGACGGTAACTACATTCTTCATGTGCCCGTCGAAGTCCATCAGATACCCCTTAGCAGCTTGTGCTACCAAACAGGTCTTACCACTACCCGCCGAGCCGCCTATTAGTAAGTTAGGCGGTTTGTTCTGCTTTATTAAGTCTGCTACCTTCATCATAATCTCCTAATAACATAAGCCGGTTTACCGACTTCGTCTGATATATCTGCTATCTGTACCTCTACTCTACCGGCAGATAATAGTGCTATTTTAGGGAACAAAACGGGCATTGAGTGTAATAGCTGACCCGCTACCATAGTACCACCATCTGTAAATATAACATAGCCATTATCGTAGAAGATAGGCGACGGCTTGTTAGACCAGAAGGTACAACCACATAGCGGTTCATTTGCTGACATCCATAGGTTAATGCTAGTACCTCGCTCAATAGAGCGTTCTAGCATCTCTAGATGGCTGTGTAGCTTTCTCATGTTGTCAGCACATGCTGCTCGATGCTCGTCGCCTACCTGTATCATTTGCCAGTCTCCGCTATAAGTGCTTTACGTACCCACCTCTCCACAATGCGTAAGTCACTAAGTGTTTCTATTAAGAGTGTGTCATTGTGTAGCATTTCTTTCAAAGACGCTTCGATACCTCTCAAGCGGAAGATAGCAAAGTTTCTCTTGTGTTCTGCTATCTGCTTATCAGTTCTGTTCTTGTAGTTTCTGTAGTTTCTGTGTGTTTTTCTCATAGTCATTACCGCTAACCCGTTTTAGGGCATTTACCTAACTCATACAATCTACATATACTTATACCGTTACCCGAAAAAGGTAAAAACGACTTACACTTTCTGCATTTAGAGTCTCTGACCCTGTACCTTTTGCCGTTGTATCTTCTATTATCCATACTACTTAACCTTAAACGGATGAAACGGTTCAGAACGCTTGAAGTACTGTACCTGTCTCTTCCAATCACTATAATCACATATACTACGATACGGGCATAATCTACCCGGTGCTATATACATAGCTTGCGGGCTGCAACTTGATGGACGCTGAGGCCATATACCAGACTCATTGCATTTTAGTATCTCAGCGGCCATCTGATTAGCAAATTCGAGAAATACTTCTAACTGCCACTCTGTGATAAAGACAAAGTGTATCTGCGTCTCTACATTCTTCTTACTAGTCCTAATAGCCTCAACAATCATACCTTTAACCGGTTCGTCAGCTATCATGCTAAGTGCTAATGTATACATACAAGGCTGACACGCAGCCTCGAAGCACTTAAAATACCTAGGACTTATCTCACTAGCAGTTTTATAATCATTACACCACAAGTCGCCAGTATCATTCCACCTAGATGCTAAGTCAATCCTACCCGCACCTGGTAACTCGCCGCCTATATCTATAAGAAACGGTATCTCATTAGGACTAATTATATCTGCGGTCTTAGCCGTTATCGGATACTTTAGTATCTTATACGGACACGCTGACGGAGAGTGCATAGTTGCAAAACCGACCAGTGACATCTCTGCGGTGTCTGGATTACGCTTTTCATCTACATAACCGTAATCGTACTTCTCCCAAGCAGCTATGAACTCAGTAACAGCTTGCTGTATATCTGCAGGCCCTTTGTAGCAATATGGTAATGCACGGTGCATAGCTGTACCGTAGTCAGGTGCTATCATGTTATCTTCTGGAGCAGATAGACCCATCTGCCTCTCAAACATATACCTCGCAGGACAGCATGCGAACTTAACCATGCTGCTAGCGTCAATATAATCTATGTTAAAACGCTCATCTGTTCTTATCACTTTAGTCTCCTTTCATTTCTTCTTCCATCAAAATCAACATCAAGAGTGCATAGTTTGCTAGGTCAATCAGTGTGTCTGCTATCACTTCATCTTTTACGTGGAGCTCACCTCTGCTTGTAATGAAGTTCTCCAGCCGTGACCACTTGTCAAACATTCTGACAAATATACCTAATGACGGAAGCATACTTATACGCTCTACCGATTTGAAGTTATACAACGGGTTGTGAGCACCTGCATAGTCATGGTTCTTCGCTGAGTGTACGTCACCCATCTTCTTTAGTAGCTCATAAAACCGCGGGTGGCCGTATCGTTTTTCTACGGTTGTTGGCTCTTTTACTGCCCTAGGTCTCTGGTCAGGCAATAGCACATTGGTACCATCAAGTAACACCATAATATCTCCTTGTTCATTATTTGAACAAGCGTCTGCGTTTCTCTAACAAACGCTCATACTTCGTTATCAACCTATTCCTCTGCGTTATCAGCTTCTTAGCAATAACATCGCAGAAGATATTCTTAGCTTGACATATCTTTCTATTCAAGAACGCTATATCATCCTTCGTTCTGTTTATCTCATTGCCTAAGGACTTAGGCGGCTTGAACCAGCTTACTATACGACCGATAAGATTGTATTGCATCTTGCTATCTGCCTCCTATACGCTTTTACTAAATGCGGCTTACTAACTGGCCACTTCCTACCCATCTCTGCATTCTGCCGTCTCATGTCGAAGATAGCTTCTTCACTCTCTACTATCACGCTGCGTAGCATGTCGTCGGTACAGTCACGTAGAGCAGACATTGGTAGCATTGCTTCTTTGTTTTCGTCTTTCATAAAATGTGTCTCCTAAATTATAAGATAGGATATTCACGCAGCTCTATCTTAGGCCTCTCTACCTGCTGACCATGCACGCCGTAAGCATAAAACGGCCAGACTACAGCCTTAAGCGTCATCATAGGTCTCGCAGGGTAACTAGCACCTGACTCATACGAACCGGGGCCTGGTAAGTGACTGAACAGCCACGTACCGGGGTTAGCACCGAAGCGATATCTGTAGTACAAGTCATCCACCGGCAACGCACCTTTATCAGGTATAAACGGTACTGGCTTAGGCGGCAAGATGCAGTAAGTATGCGAGTGTCCTGTAAAACATACATCAGCACACTCCCACTCATCTACCATTCTCTGTATCTTATTAGGCTCTGCTCCTGCAGTCCGTCCACCACCATAACCGTGTCTCATGTAGATTATGATGTACTTAGATGGGTTTAGCTTCTTACCGACTTTGCGTACGAACCTCAATCGTATAATTGCTTCATCAGTCATACCTAAGATACCAAGCCTCTCACAATACGCACTATGCACGTCTACGTTTTGTTTAGTACGCATTGACTTCTCATGGTTGCCATAGATAGCACCAATTATGAGATGTTTGATTGGTGATAGTAACGAAACGGCCTTATCTACCTCTTGCTGACAGATGTTGTTTAGCTTATTTCTAATAACCGTTGCGGCCTCACGAGACGTTGACGCTTTAGCCATCTCTGCTGCTGACGGCACAAGGAACCAATCTGCTAGCTCATCAAAGTCAAACCTTCTCATATCTGCAGTATTTATAGCATTGACTAAATCGCCGCCTAGTAGTACAAAGACGTGTCTATCTGGCATATTGCTACGCCTGAGTATCTCCGTCCTTTGCTTAACAAACGCATCTTCTGCAAAGTTACGCTTACCAACGTGCATGTCGTAGAGTGGGAATATCTCAATACGCTCACTACGACTCTTACATTCTATTACTTTATCTAATAAGTACAACTAATTTATCTCCTCACTTACCTAAAAATGCCTTCAGCTTCATCAATATCTTATCTACCTGAAACTTGATAGATGTACTGTGCTTTTTATCATGTAGTGAAGCCATCTGCTCAAAGGTCATTTCTTCTACAAACCGCTCTTCTATCAACTTCCAATCTTCTGCGTCTAAGCTATCAAGGGCATCTCTAATATCTATCAGCTCGTCTATAGTTATACCGTCTGTTACTCTATGCTCTCTCTTATCTACATTAACAAATACTTGCATCTCACCGTTCTCAGGGTTTAGGCTTTTTCTAGTAGCCTCAACACGCTTGCCTATGCCGCTTCTGTTTACTAGTTGTAACATATAATCCCTAGCCTGTTTGTATGCTTGTGCTGGCATACAGCTAGTTATACGCACAAAACCTTCGTTGATTAGCTCATTCAGCGGGTAGCCTAGATTTAGACCGTGTTTAACTACTGACTTAGCCGCAGCAGTGCTTATCTTAAGCTTATCTTCTTTGTTTAGTAGTACATCAATCACCATCTGTCTTCTCATCATCCTTCAGCTCAGTCGCCAGTACAGTTATCCGTCTAGCTATCTTCTTTGGTACTGGTACAATGACTTTATACTCAAGACCTAATTCCTTCTTTAGCCTACTATAATGTACTATCATAACTTAGCCTCCTATAAAATGCTTCATATCATCTGGCATGGTACGAAAGAACTCTCTCAGCTCTGCCGACTTAAACGTCAGCTCTCTCTTACGGCTGCGTTTCTTAGTACTCTTGGCAGCTCGTCTGATGCGGGCTTTTTCTAGTAAAGAGACACGCATAGTATTGAGCCGTGCGATGAGAGATTGTTTGTCTACTAGTTGTAATGTGTGCCATAGATGATTCTTCATTGCTATCATAATAGAGCCAGCAGATAACGAGTCTGCGTCTCCCGCTCGTGGGCAGGTGTCTTACTACATTAAACGATGGCTCTTGTAGTCAGTAGGCGTCCACATAACTGGACTGTTCTTACTGACTAACAACCCTACTCCGAAGCTGCTATGCCGGCATCTACCCTAGCCTGCAACTCGTCGCTGTCTAAGAACGCCTGTAGACCTGCAAAGTCCCCTGCGAACTGTACCAGCTCATCCTGCGTCAACAGGTTATATGCCAACCCACGTCTCTTAGTCTTACCTGCCTTAGCATCCTGGTGCTTAGCACGCTCGTTACCCTGCAGGCGGATGACGTTGGCCTTGTTGAAGAGACCTAAGATGGTCTCCGGCTTGACGTTAGCAGTGAGTTCATCCATATCTTCATAGATATCACACGTTACTTCACCTACCTTAACCTGCTTCTTGACGCCATCGACTAGCTTACTAGTCTTAACATCTTTTGTTACTTGCTTCACTTTTCATACTCCTTACCATTTTAGTTAGTATACTAACCTCGGGGCTATCTACACTATGTAAGTAGTCAACCGAGACAATGTCTGTTTTGTTTAGTGATGGGAATTGTACTTCTGCTATATTCTTATACGTTTTGATTACTTGTACGACAGACGGTATTGTTATGTGAGGAAAAAACCGCTTGGCTGGTATAGCAGATAGTACTCGCTCGTTAGTTGTTAGTTGTAAGATTGGGTAGAATATTTTTAACATTATGACACCTTCCTAACTGTCTTAGCAAATGTTGCTTTGTGAGCTATGATTGTTAGTGCGTTATCATCAAGTCCGCATCCTTCATACGGAAACATATCGGTATACCCAATTACATCTATATCCTTCTTATTGACTATGCAGCGTATTATCCTTCTTTTTATTATCTCAAAGTTAGCAGCAGCAACTGCATATTTCCGATGCCTAAAGAAGTGAGCACCCACTTTCATATATCTGCTAGGTGTGTACATAGATTGAACGCGGCATTCTATTACGTTTACTCCAGCGTGATATTCTGTGTGATACACATACTGATGTAAAGGTCGAAGTATCTTATCAACATCTACTCGTACCGCCTTCCAACAAATCATCGGGTCTGCTACAGTTTTAAGAAACTTCTTCTGCTCATCTCTACTCATTACATTTACTAGGCACATCGTTATCTCCCTTCAATATACCGTCAAAATATGCTCTCTCTTTATCTGCTTCTTTTACTGTGCTATCTTCTAACTTCCTCATATCTTTAATCTGTCTAGCTACCTCTGGATCTATATCTATCCTAGTAGGTATGTCTAGTCTCCTGATGGGTACAATTAGCCAGTCGTTTCGATTAGTCAATCTAATAGACTGCATGCCATCTACAGCTTCTACCGGTATTATCCACGCTTCACTGTTTAGCGGCCAGCTTGCTATAATACCATCTATAGACAAACCAGCGGTTATCATCTTCATAGTATCTCGCTGTATTGTAGCACCGAGCATAGGACCTTGCTGTGTTGTAGATACCTTTTTTATGAGACAGCGTTGTAGACGGTTGCCATCTGATATTATCAACTCGTCGCCTAGTAGCTTTTGTAGTGGTAAAAACAAGTCATAGCCCGATTTGATTAGTAACAAAATGGCATTTCGATAATAGTCCTGCATAGTTACGTAGCGTGTGGGTCGTCTATTCTGAGGTCGTTATAGTTTAATTCTGCAATATACCTATCCATC
>SDBV01003130.1_pt1 | contig 24622 bp, 28 predicted proteins | sample 2277081 | NCBI WGS metagenome assembly SDBV01 (sample SAMN10402039, study PRJNA504765) | marine sediment metagenome | isolation source: marine sediment core GS10_PC15, 223 cmbsf | place: Arctic Ocean: Southern Knipovich Ridge | collected 2010 | reverse complement strand
GGCGCACGTGGCTGGGTACATGGCGTGGTTGGGAAGTGGCGGGTGGATGGTGCATGTAGGCATGCTGGGCGGCGGTGGCGAGGTTGCGGTCGCGCACGAAGATATCCTATACCGGCATGTCCAGATCAAGGGCACGGTGATGAAGTCGCGCCTTCAGGAGGAAAAACACGCGATGGTGAGGCGCTTCCGCGAGCATTGGCTCGACCGATTTGAAGGTGGCGCCGCACTCGAACCGGTCGTAGACAGCACGTTCTCACTTGCTCGCGCAGCGGATGCTCATCGGCGTATGGAATCTTCCGCGAATGTTGGCAAGATCATCCTGACGATGGATACGAACCCGTCGGAATGATGCCAGTCGTCAGTTCCTCGCCGAGCCGCAAAGGCGCTGTCGGCTGGGCGAGGAGCTTCGCCTAGCGCACCCTCGAGAGCAATTCGGGGCATTAGCTCAGTGACTCAAATGAAGCGCATTTCGGTCATCCACGCGCGAATGGTATTCGTCCGCTCAGGGTCGTGCACTGACGTTCGGCGGTGGTCAAAGCTGTCGTTGATCAGGATCGACCGACCATCGTCGGCTGAGGAACCCATACCAGCCGCTGACATCTTGCGCGACCAGCGACCGCATCGGCCGAAAAGTGCGCGTCACGCATCGGGCGGATTTCGGGGTGGACCAGCCTTTCGAGTGATTACTGCTTGGCTCAGGCGAGCGGCAGAAAGTGGCCGACGGACACTGCCTGACGACGACCGATCGGCAACTCGCGGCCGAATTCCGTCTGATGCATCCCGCCGATACCAGATAGCTGCCCTCCTTGGTGAGGCTCGACGAGAAACCTGCGCGCCGGGAGCGTTGGTGCGGAACCACCTCACGCGTATAGGTGGCTCGTTCGAGACGCTCGGCCTCCATAGGCAGTGCACAGATACAGTGACGTGTTCGTCGCCGACACGTCGAGAGGCAATGGATTGTGAGCGCCGGGCGCGTGATGCGAGGCTGGCGTTGCTACGATTGCGATAGCGTGACAGTACAAGCCTGTCGAAATCGACTCGCGTTTGCTTCCGGTGACAAAATCGACTGTCTCTCCCGGTATCGTCAACGTCAGTGGGTGGATGTCGCAGTGTGCATGGCGCCCAAAACCGGCAGTTGCCTATCCTGCAGTACCTAATTTCTTTGTTGTTTTTATCGTGCGATTTCAAATGAAATCGGATCAGCGTAGGACGCTGTTGAATCGTTGCTAAGTGGACTGCTAACCCGATCGACACGATTCGCGTACTGGTGCGCCCTCTGTTCTCAACGCAGGACAAGTACGAGCAAACCGTGAAGCAATCGTCTCAGATCCAGTGTCGACTCGCGAGAGTAACTACCTTAGATCGGGCGACGTAGAAATGATTGACCGTCGGTTTCGGCACAAACCAACCTGGCATCCTCTGCTTACCTACAGAACCACAAATTTCAATGCTCACGCGCAAGTTTGCGGCACAGCAGCCAACGACGACTGCCGTTGCATACTCACCACGAAACAAAAATAGTACGTTGTTCCAACGAATTCCAAACGTGTTCGCGGTAGTCCTAATACATCAACGTTCGACGTGACTGCGGCATTGACGTACCAGCCGATGGCGTAGACGATTGGCTCAAACCCTCTCGTCACCAAATGCAAACGGAAGGTCATCATGCCTGCATCGAAGACTTACACGAAAGCGCAATGGGATGAGTTTGCCCGACGACTCGATGAGTTACCGGAAAAGCCACCATCGGAACAGCGGGTTACCGTACGCGATGCAATGCCGAAGTTTCGCGCCCATATCAATGCAGCGCGTGCGAAGGGGTATTCGCTTGAGCAGCTAGTCGATCAGGCGAAGGAGGCCGGTATGGACATAACGGCGAGTGCGCTTCGCTACGCGCTCCAGTATACGGCGAAACGACGAACGCACAACCGCCAGATACCTGGCTCGCATCAATCGCAAAGCAAAGTGAACCCGCCTGTCACTCGTTCAGACCCGCAGAAGTTCGGTCAGCAGTCCGGTACGCCTTCGCGAGCAAAGAGGGAGCCTGGCAACAACAAACCCGGATCGATGATCGCTCACGACGAATTCAGTTTCAAGATCAGACCGGATACGGAGAATCTTTGAACGCGAGACGATGAAGACTAGCCAGATAATCGAACCAGTTTCGACCATTTGAAAGTTGACTCAGCGCAGCAGCGGCATCAACGGATGCGCATGCATTGGCACGCCTGAAATCGCACAACGCAGTCGTCAAGTCGCAACTTTCCCGCTTCCAATATCAATAACCTGCGCACCTAAACGGAGCCGATCCAGATAGTCCGCCCATTTCTGCATCATTACCCGGCGTTCCTTGATGAACTTTGTGCGGTTATAGGCTGTGCCAAGGTTATCCGGCACTGTATGCGCGAGTTGGTGCTCGATCACTTCCGGCTTCTGATCGAGTTCCTCATGCAGGATCGTGCGCGCCATCGCGCGAAAGCCGTGTCCCGTGATTTCCGTGCGCGTGTCGTAGCCGAGCCTTCGCAGTGCTGCATTGATCGTGGCCTCGCTCATCGGTCGCTGGCGATCGCGGGCGCCAGGGAACACATAGCGGCCGGCGCTCGTAAGTGCATGCAGTTCACGCAGAATGGCGATCGAATGTGTGGAAAGCGGCACCAAATGCTCAGTCCCAGTCTTGGTGACGAGGTAGCGCCATTCGCCCTTGTCCAGATCGAATTGGGACCATTCAGCCTGGCGAAGCTCACCGGGCCGGACGAATAGTAATGGTGCAAGCCGGAGCGCGCAGAGGACAGGGAAGGTGCCAGCGAACCCGTCGAACGCACGCAGCATCTCGCCGACCTTGATCGGCTCTGTGATTGAAGCGAAGTGGGTTGTTTGTGCCGGGGGAATCGCGCCGACCAGATCCCGAGCGGGGTCGGCCTTGCAATGTCCCTCCTTGATGCCGTACCGGAATACTCGGCTGATCTCGCTACGCACACGATGGGCCGTGAAGCGGGCGCCGCGACTGTCGACGCGCTTCAGGACGGCCAGAATGTCTGGCGCGTCGATGTCGGTAACTGGGCGCTTGCCAAGCCACGGGAACACATCGTTTTCCATTCGGGCGAGCGTCTTCACGTGCTGGGCTGGCTCGACGGTGCTCTTGCGCTCGTTCATCCAGCCGCGCGCGACTGCCTCGAAGGAGTTGGCCGCTGCGAGCCTGGCGGCACGTTTCTCAAGGCGCTTGACATTACTTGGGTCGAATCCCGCTGCCAACTTCTCGCGGGCGTCGTCTCGCTTTTTCCGCGCTGCCGCAAGCGACACGTCCGGATAGACGCCGAGCGCGAGCGTCTTGTCCTTGCCGGCAAACCGGAAGTTCATCCGCCAGTATTTCGCGCCGGACTTGTCGAGCTGGAGATACATGCGGCCGCTGTCCGCGAGGCGATTGCCGGTTCCCTCGGGGTTGTAGCGCGCGTTCCTAATCTGCACATCGGTCAGCAACATGGTGGTATCTCCCTCTGGAAAAACCCAGAAACGAGCCAGATACCACCAAAAATACCACCAGATACCACCGGCTGTCGACGAACCAAGACCGATCGCTAGGGAATAAAAAACCCCGCAAGACCTTGATCTTGCGGGGTTTTTCGGAATACTGCGGCTCTCGCCGGAACAGCTTGTGGTGCCCAGGGCCGGACTCGAACCGGCACGCCTTGCGGCGGGGGATTTTGAGACCGGCAGCCTCCTATAGTATCGGGCTACGCTGAAACCCGCTAAGCCTTGCTGGGCTTGGTTTTCCAAGAGGTTAGTCCCGTCTAACCTTACGCCTAGACCAGACCGATTGCGGCACACTTTCCGATGCTGTGGCTCCTGGCTGGTTCCTGCGTTTGATCCCGAACTAGGAGGCGTCATGGCCAAGATCAAGCTCACAAAATCCGCTGTCGATGCGGCCGAAGTCACCGGCAAAGATTACGAACTGCGGGACACCGTTGTCCCCGGATTTCTCTGCAAAGTCACCGCCCGCGGGCGCAAGGTCTTCATGCTCCAGTACCGCACGAACTGGGGCGAGCGCCGCAAGCCGAAAATCGGCCAGTTTGGCGAGTTGACCGTCGAGCAGGCCCGCTCGATCGCGCAGGACTGGCTGGCTGATGTGCGGAAAGGCAACGATCCGAGTGCCGCGAAATTGGCTGCGCGTATGTCGCCTACCGTCAAAGAGTTGTGTACCCAGTTCATGGAGGAATACTCCAGACCTCGCAACAAGCCGAGCACCGTTGATACCTATCAAGACCAGATCGACCGTTTCATCGTGCCGATGCTGGGCAAGCTCAAAGTACCTGACGTAACCCGGCAACATATAGCGACTCTGATGCGCGATCTGGCAAGAATCCCGGTCACGGCCAACCGGGTTCTGTCCTGCCTCCGCAAGATGCTCAACATGGCCGAGGTGTGGGGCTACCGGCCCGATGGCTCCAATCCCTGCCGGCATGTGCCGAAATACCCCGAGAATGGTGAAACACGATATATCGTCAACGACGAGCTGGTGCGTCTCTATGCCTATCTTGACCGCGCGGATGCCGAAGGGCTGGAACATCCGACGTTGACGCTTGCGGTTCGCCTGCAATTCGAGTTTTCCGCGCGCATGTCGGAAATCCGATTGCTCGAATGGTCCTGGATTGATTTTGAGAACCGCCGCATCGTCTGGCCTGATAGCAAGACCGGCGATATTTCCAAGCCGATGAGCGAGGTGGCGTACCAATTGTTGTCCAACGCCTACCGCATCGACGACTCGCCATATGTGTGTCCGGCCGTCTTCGACAGCTCGATTCCGCTGCCCGAAAGCACCTATTACAATGGCTGGAAGCGAGTCTTGAAACGTGCAAATGTGATTCATGTCGGTACGCACGGGATCCGTCATCGCGCTGCGACCGACATTGCCAACTCCGGGATTCCGGTCAAGGTCGGTATGGCACTTACGGCACACAAGACCGTGTCCATGTTCATGCGGTACGTGCATGCCGAGGATGATCCGATCCGCGCGGCTGCTGAGAAGGTGGCCAACCTGCGGCGGGATACGATCGACAGCCGTGCGTCGATGGTGCCGGTTGCGTCGCCGGCGGCGAATCCCGCCGACACGGACGGCAACAAGACGCTCACGAGCCGAGGGAACTACCGCCCGTATCGGCACCGCGAGGAAAACAGCCGCGCCGTTCCGCCGGGAAGCAAGCGGGACGTGATTTCAGAGGAGGAAGCGGCATGAGATCCCCGTCGTCCAAGCCACCGTCCCGTCGCGCCAAGGTCGCCAACCCTGCCGCGGAGATCGACGCGCAGAGCTATTCTGCTTTTGTCGGCGACCTCAAGCGGAAGATCGCCGAGGCGCGTCACCGTGCGAGCCTGTCGGTCAATCGCGAGCTGATCTTGCTCTATTGGAGTATCGGCCACGACATTCTGGCCCGACAGGAGCACGAAGGTTGGGGGACCAAGGTCGTTGACCGGCTGGCGGACGATCTCCGCCGAGCCTTCCCCGAAATGACAGGGCTTTCAGCTCGAAACCTCAAATATATGCGTGCTTTTGCCGAGGCCTGGCCCGACGCCGAAATTGTGCAACGGGTCGTTGCACAATTGCCCTGGGGGCATAACGTCAGCCTGCTCGATATGGTCAAGGTGGCCGAAGAGCGCGCCTGGTACGTCCGCCAGACGATCGAGCATGGCTGGAGTCGTGCTGTCCTCGTCCACCAGATCGAGAGCCAGTTGTTCGCCCGTCAGGGGAGCGCGCTGACCAACTTCTCGCGAACCTTGCCCGCTGAGCAATCCGAGCTTGCCCAGCAGCTCCTCAAAGACCCTTATACTTTCGATTTCCTCGCGCTTGGCCCCGACATGCTGGAGCGTGACCTGGAGCGCGGCCTTATCGAGCATCTGCGCTGGCTCATTCTCGAACTCGGCAAGGGCTTTGCTTTCGTCGGCAGCCAGTACCATCTCGAAGTCGGTGGTCAGGACTACTACCTCGATCTACTTTTCTATCACCTGCGGTTACGCTGCTTCGTCGTGATCGAGTTGAAGATCGAAGACTTCAAGCCCGAGTTTGCGGGCAAGATGAACTTCTACCTCTCCGCCGTCGATGACCGGCTTCGGCATAAGGACGATCAGCCGACCATCGGCATCATCTTGTGCAAGGGCCGTAATAAGGTGATCGTCGAATATGCCTTGCGCGACTCCAGTAAGCCGATGGGCGTCACCCAATATCGACTTTCGCCGGCGCTGCCGCCGCAGTTTCAACAGGCGCTACCGACTGCCGAGGAGTTTGCGCGCGAGTTTCCGCTGATGTCTGTCATCAAGTTGCGGATCGAGATCGAGCGAGCCTTGCGGGACATCCTATCTGGCAACGGCGTTGCTCTGAAGGTACCAACCGGCATTGGCAATATGCTGCGTGAAATGAATCAACGTGGTCTCGCACCAGCCAGCACGGAACGGTTTCTGGAATCCCTCCGGGTCATGAATGAGGCCGCGCATGGCGTCGATGTAGACCCGATGGGGGCGGAATTGGCTGTGGAAATCGGCACGGCATTTCTGGCGGAACTTAGAGGCATGCGGTGACGACGCAAATTACCCCCTTTGACTCCCAGCATCTCGAAGCCGCCTGCCAGGTGCTGGCCGATACGGTGCACGGACTTACGGGCACGCAAATCGAGCGCTTGCTGCAGGAGATCAATGTCGCCGACGTATCTCCGGGTATCACCAAATGGAAGCGGTTATTCAATGCCTTGGCAGCGGCACAGAACCAGCATCAGGTGGGCAACCACCTCATCATGTTCATCAACCGAGCGATGAATCCTGTGAGCTATGCCCGTGATACGGGGACGTTCGCCCGGCGGCGCGATGAACTCAATGTCGTGCTGGCGTTCTCGGGCTTCTACGTGCGCGAGGATGGCAAGGTTGGCCATGCCGACAAGGCAACAACATTGGACGCAGCTCGTGCACGTGCCGGACGGCTCAAGGCTGCCCTTGAAAGCCGGACGGTGCATGAGGAGTGTTGAGCTACTGCCGTGCCGAGTTGCTCGACGAAAACTACTTCCACGCGGTCTTCGAGGCGACAAAAGGTGTCGCTGAGCGGATCCGCACGCTGTCGGGTCTGAACGGTGACGGCGCCGACCTCGTGAAAAAGGCATTTGCAGGTCAGCAGCCCGTCCTGGTGCTAGGGCCGCTCAGCACGGAATCCGAAAAAAGCGAACAGAAAGGTTTTGCGAATCTCCTGATCGGTCTGTTCGGTGCCGTGCGCAATCCATTGGCCCATGCGCCCAAGACGAACTGGCCCATGTCCGAGCAGGATGCGCTCGACATTCTGACGTCGGTGTCACTGATTCATCGCAAGCTCGATAGCACACAGAAAGCGGCCGTCTCATCACCGTAATGAGGAAATTCCATCCGTGGGACTGCCACATATCGATTTGCCACTGCGGCTAGAACCGCTCTTGATGCCGTGGCCAGTGCAAGGGAACCCGGGTGGCCTCATTCAATTCGACCACGCTGATCAATGGCGCGCCTTTATCGATAAATTCGACGAAGGATGCTCGCATCCCAGATGTTGTGCGACTGAAATACGCCCGCGCGCAGAAGCTCTATCTGCTTGGTTGGATAGACGCCGATCTAATCAAGGCCGGTGAACTGGTCGCTTTGACCGCGCTCGAACTCGCGCTAATGGACCGCTATGGGACCAAACTTAAAACACGTGAGCGGACGTTCGCCGCAGTGCTCAGGCATCTGGTGGAAGTCGACGGTCTGACCGACGCGCAGATACCGATGGTCGCACGCTGTGGCGGTAGCGCCATCGGCCAACTAATCGGCACGCATAGACCGACCTTGGCACAACGCCGAAATGAGATGGTGGTTGAGTTCACCGTGCTCGCCCGGAGCTTCGTAGGACTAAACGGCGGACCTAACTTCAAGGCGAACTAGGCGGTAAGCTTCATGGTCGAGACGAATAACCAGGAAGAGACCGACCGCTATTGGAACGCCATTACCGGCAATGGCGGAGAGGAAGCGCCTTGCGGCTGGTGCAAGGACCGCTGGGGCTTTTTCTGGCAGATCACGCCCAGGCGGCTGCTCGAACTCGTTGGCGGGCCGGACCGCGATGCCGGAAAACGCGCGATGGACGCGGTGCTGACGATGAAAAAAATCGACATTGCGGCTATAGAACGCGCTCTAAAATAACTTTGGCGTACCGACCCAAAGTGCGAGCGCCTCGACGCGTTGATTGTTCGTCCATCCATGCGGGAGCGTAGACTGGTAATGTGCGCTGTCTCCGGCTTGCAATACGAACGTCTCACGCTCCAATGTCAGCGACACCTCGCCGGATATGACATACAAAAACTCTTCGCCTGCGCTGCTTGACATATCTGTAAGCCGCCCTTGCTCAGGCGGAAATCTGACGAGAATGGCCTCGATTTGTTGACAGGCTGATCCGACCGTCAGTTGTGCAAACAGGTTCGCCGATTCCGCAAACTCGAAGAATTTAAGCTGATCGCCGCGACACACGGGACGCCGTTCTCCAGGCGTATCCACAAAGTACTGCACGGCGACGCCGAGCGCGCTGGCGATTCCGTTCAGGGACGTGACAGACGGGGAGGCCAGCCCTCGTTCAACTTGTGAGAGAAAGGGCTTCGAAATCCCCGCTGCCGTTGCCGTGTAGTCGAGCGTGCGCTTTAGCCGCTGCCTTAACGCACGAATTTTGCTGCCAAGCACGATGGCCGGCGTCACTTCTTCAAGTTCGGAGAGCATAGAATAAATGCGCTGAGTCGATGGTGATGCTTGGGAGCGGGCAGAGTTTCTCGCGTCACCCCATTAGAGACCGTTTCAAAAGGACTGCCCCGTACGTCTGAAGATGTTCCAGCAGACGAGGGAGCAACCGAATTTGAGAAATGCTTCGTGTATGTCGGCGCGACGCTCAAAGCGAATGCGAAGACGACAAAAGTTGTGGAGCCATGCGTGAGTACGCTCGACCACCCAGCGGAATTTTCCGAGACCACTGCCGTGCTCGGTTCGGCGCTTTGCGATCACCGGCTTGATGCCACGTTTGCGAAGTTTCCGGCGATGTGGTTCGGAGTCGTAGCCGCGATCGGCGTAAATGACTTTGGGCTTCTGAAGCGGGCGGCCACGTACACCGCGAATCGGCGCGATCGCATCGACAAGCGGCAGCAATTGGGTGACGTCGTTGCGGTTCGCGCCGGTCAGGATGGCATTGACGGGGACGCCTTTCGCATCTACGAGGATGTGATGTTCGGAACCGGATCGCGAGCGATCCGTGGGGTTCGGGCCAGTTCTTCGCCCGCCCCAACGGCTCGCACCGACGATGAATCGACGGCCGCTCGTGAGAAATCGAGCCGGCCGGCCTCGCTTAACTTCGCGAGAAGCAACTCGTGCAGTCGGTCCCACACGCCAGCCTTTTGCCAGTCGTGCAAGCGACGCCAGCAGGTCGGGCCCGAACCAAATCCCAGCTTGATCGACAGGTCGCACCACCGTATCCAGGTCTTGAACACGAACAGGATGCCGTTCAGTGCAGCCCGGTCCGAAACCGTGCGGCGGCCTCGATATTTCTTGCGTCGCGGCTTTGGCGGTGGCAGCAAAGGTTCGATCAATGCCCATAGCTCGTCATCAATGATCGGCGTGCCCATCCCCTTGGTTCCGATTGTTCAGACGGCCAAGGTTAACAGCTTGCCGAAAAGGTTAACAGTCCCCTCGGGGTCTTTTTGAAATGGTCTCTTAGTATCGTTTCGCACGATAGACCACCTAGAAGTCAATGGGCAGAATTGCATCTCCTATAGAAGACTCCACAACTTAAAGCGTTCAACAGGAAGCCGTAATACCTCATCTTCTTCCCTTGCGACTCGGGATCGCACTGCGCCATCGGCAACGTTGTTGCAGCGCCATGCTATAGCCACCATAGGCGGCCCGCCCGTAGGCGCAGTTCAGTCGTGTGCGGGTACGAGGGGAGGCGTTGAGGAGATGACTATCAACCAGCGCTTCTGAAGTGCGGCCAAAATGTATTGAGGCGCAACGCATCCGTTCCGCATCATTTGTCGAGCGAGGCGAGGTACGCGCGCCCCTTCTCGGCGTCGTACTGCTTTTCCCACTTCGCAATCACGAGTGGTGCCAGCGCATTTCCCACCACGTTAAGCGCCGTGCGTCCCATGTCCATAATGCGGTCAACACCGGCGATGAATGCGAGACCTTCGACCGGCAAGCCCGCGCTCGCCAAGGTCGCAAGCAGAATCACGAATATGAAACCCGGCACGCCCGCGGCGCCCTTTGACGTCACGACCATTGTCAGCGTCAACACGATCTGCTCCTGAACGCCAAGATGGATACCATAGAGCTGTGCGACAAACAAAGTGGCAATACCCAGATAGATCGATGCACCGTCGAGGTTGAAAGAGTAACCTGTTGGGACCACAAAAGTCGTAATGCTCTTCGGCACGCCATAGTCCTCGACTTTCTTCATCAACTGCGGGAGCACAGTCGCCGAGCTTGAGGTCGAGAACGCGATGACGAGCTCATCCTTGATGATCTTCAAGATCGTGAGGATGCGAAACCCGCACAGGCGTGCAACAACACCCAGCACACCAAAGGCAAAAATCACGATCGCAAAGTACGTCACCGCGACGAGCTTGACGAGCGGAAGCAGCGAGCCGAAGCCAAAGCTGGCGACCGTCACGGCAATGAGTGCAAACACACCGATGGGCGCGTAGCGCATCACCATCGCGGTGACTTTGAACATCGCGTCGGCGATGCCCTTGAGTGTCGCGATTACAGGCTTGCGAAACTCCTCGGGTACCGCTTGCAGACCCAAGCCGAAGAGCACTGAAAAGAAGATGACGGCCAGCAGGTCGCCCTTCGCCATCGATGCAATTACGTTTTCAGGAATGATGCCAAGCAAGAGTGACATGAGCCCATGACCTCCGTGCACAGCCTGCGTCGATTGCCGATAAATAGAGAGGTCAGCGTGGCCAAGCTGCGAAAGATCCGTACCAACGCCCGGCTGCAGTACATTGCCGAGAAAAAGACCAAGGACGATGGCGATCGTCGTTACGATCTCGAAGTAGAGAAGGGTTTTCAGGCCAATACGTCCGACCGACTTGCCGTCGCCGACACCCGCTATACCGACCACCATGCTCGCGAACACAATCGGGACGACGATCATTTTGATCAGTTTTATGAAGACATCCCCGGCGGGCTGCAACAGGCCAGAGATCGCGGCTTCGCGATACTCCGGATAGTGGTTCAGCACCAGTCCCGTTGCAATACCTACGACAAGGCCAATTACGATCTGCCACGCAAGGCCGATCCGTGACTTGCGCGCAATGCCGGGGGCCGGCGGGTTTTCTACGACGGTATCCATATTGTCTCCAAGGGCGGATTGATTCAGTGACCGCGGGTTGCGCCTTCTGAGGTGCGTGTTCCCGCCGCCCTGCGTCCTGCCGTGCAACACTCGCACGACGATGCTGCAAGAGAACGATAAGCATCCAAAAGAAAGGAAAAAAGCGATATTTTTATATGAGAAACTATCGTTTTTTTCATGTATGAGCCGCAGTAGGCTAACGGCCAGACCAGCCCGCGCTCATCTGGAACGCCAGTTGGGCTTGATCTAGGCAGTGGGAACCACCTGGGTGGGCCGCCGGCACGGTGTACTTGCCGGACGTGAACGTGAACACAAAAGGCTCGGAATGCTCGGACCCGACGCGCTCTGCGGACTTCAACCGTGTCTACATGCATCGCGCAGGTTGCGGGCGGACTCACTTTTTTCGATTCGCAGGAACCGCAAGCGCTTCACCAAACCTGCATCGAAACGCACTGCCGGGATTACCCGCCGGGGTGATCATCAGATCCATCGACGCCGAGCAATGTGTTGAGCCTCGAACTGTCTGATTTCATCAACGCGCGACAGCGTGGCGCTCACGTCGTCCATGCCATTGAGGAAATCCTGACCCACGACCTCATCGATACTGAAGCGGAAGATATTGCCATTAAACACTTTCACCCAACGCTCGATCAGGTCAACTTCCAAGGTAAGCCCGGAGTCTGATGCGACAGGCGCATGCAACTCCTCGATATCAGGTTCGCTCAGTACGATAGGCAGCAGCCCAATCTTGCAGCAGTTGCCGTAAAAGATGTCGGTGAGCTTCTCGCAATCAGAACCTTGAATACGAACTCCTGCAGCGCCCATGGAGCGTGTTCGCGCGAACTCCCGCAGCCGAAGTTTTCGCCGGTAACGAGAACGGTTGGGCGCGCGTAGCCCGGATTGTTCAGTACAAAGTCTGGCTCAGGCTCGCGGTCCGCTATCGGCTTTCCGAAATAGCCCTCATTTCGATGTCACCACGCGTCAAAGGCGTGTGGTCCCAGCCCGGCACGCGAGATCGACTTCATAAACTGCTTGGGAATTATCGCGTCTGTGTCGATGTTGTCCCGGTCCAATGATAGCGGCTTGCCGACATGTCTTTCGAACGGTGTCATGATTCCCTCATGGGCTCTGAAGAGTCTCGAGCGAGCGTTCACGAGAATCTGCACGTTCCCCACGCGTGACTCGATGGATCGGACCTTCTTGTCCACGATGTCCAGATCGGCAAGATCCCGAAGTTCTGTGTGGCAATTGAGTTTCTGCCCACCCAGACGCTCCTCAACTGCGTGCAAACCATTGTCGTCCCGATCAGCGATAACGGCGGTTGCCCACCACGCTCACGGCGCTGCCGCTGCCACCTGGCGAAGACTCGAGTTTGAATTGATTGACCTGCTCGTAAAGTCGCTGCGCCTCGTCCCGCAGCGCATCAGTGGCCGCCGAGGTCTGCTCAACGACGGCCGCATTTTGCTGTGCGGACTCATCAAGCTGCACCACAGCACGATTAACCTCTCCCACTCCGCCTGTCTGCTCTGCGAATGTTGTATTCAATGCTGCCATCGTAGATGTCAGTGACCTGATGCTCGTGGAAATTTCCTGCATGGCCTGCCCCGCGCGTGACGCATGCCCATGGCCTGACTCGACTATCTGGCTGGACTGCTCTAGCAATCGCCTGATTTCCCTAGCCGCGGCTGCACTGCGTTGTGCGAGAGCGCGAACCTCTGCCGCGACGACGGCAAACCCTCTCCCCATCTCGCCACCTCGAGCCGATTCGACGGCCGCGTTCAACGCAAGGATGTTGGTCTGGAATGCAATGCCGTCAATCACACTTATGATCTCCGACGCCTGTCGCGATGACGCCGCGATCTGGGACATACTCTCCACCACTCGTTGGACGACGCCTTCGCCCTCGCAAGCGGTGGTCAGAGCCTCATCAGCAAGTCTATGTGCCGACACAACAGCGTTGGCGGATTGTCGGATAGCATCGTTAAGCTGCCTCATTGCTGCCGCGGTCTCCTGCAACGCGCTTGCGGCCCCTTCGGTCCGGGAGGCGACGCTCTGGTTAGCGGCCGCAATCTCCGATGCCGCGCCACGAACATTTAGACTTCCCTTGTGAACTTGCGCGAGAACGCTTCCGATCTTGCCCATGAACAGATTAAACGCCCGGTTTATCGACGTTACCTCGTCCTGTCCATTTTCCGGCAGACGGTTCGTCAAATCGGCGTCAGCGGATGCAACTTGCTCCATTGCGTCCACAGCCGACCGCAGTCGACCAAAGGGCCCGCTCAACAACGCTGCCATCAGAAAGAACGCGGCCAGGCAGACTACAAGAAGAGCTATGACCGATGCCCTGGCCATCGCGCGCAGGCCAGTCAGCGCTTCATCCCTGTCGAGTGCAACTACGAGGGTCCAGTCAGTGCCGGGAACTTTTCTTCCGACCAGAATCTTCGATTGCCGGCCGACCATCGCGTCCTGAGGCTGCGCAGTCGAAATCAGCCTGTCCAAACCATCGCCGTCGAGGCTAGATGACAGTTCAACCGCCGGCTTCAAGAGCATTTGCCTGTCAGCATAGGCAATCACGTTTCCGCTCGCGCTCACAAGGAACGCCTGGCTCGACGGCGTGGGGTGAATACTGTTGACGATATCGACTACCCTGTCCAACGGTATGTCAGCACCCACTACAGCCCGAAGGGTACTATCCTTTCGTACAGGAGCTGCGAACGTCACCACCAGACCACCTGTATTCACCGCACGGTACGGCTCTGTCAGAACTGGCCCGTCGGCGCGCGCCGCAAACAGATACCACGGCCGCGCTGTTGGATCGTAATTCGCAGGCAACGTCGAATGTCCATAGTTAAGGACTACATCCTTATTCGGAAATCCAGCATACGCGGCCGAAAAACCTCCGGACGCCATCAACTGACTGACGGCAGGCTGTCCAGTCAAGGTAAGCTGTTCTTCACGAATGGCGTTCACCATGCTTTCGCGAGACCTAACCCACTCCCCGATCGAACCAGCGTAGCCCGTTGCGATCGTATTCAGGTCTTGCGCAATCATCTGGCTGCTGTAGCGCGAGCCTACCCAATAATTTATGCCACAAATGGCGCTAACCGAGACCACGATAACAAGCAGACAGGTAAGCGCAATTCTGACGCGCAAGGTTTTCATCCCTTCTCATCCTTATGAAGAAGTATTGGCACATACGACCGACTGCGACAGGAATGTCGACAAGCGAGGTAACGGCCGAATGAAGGGCGTTCTTGATCTTTTATAGGCGAAGAATTTTCATGAAAAACATGCCCTTTCCGCTAATTGAATGAGCATTGTGACAGACCGATTCAGCCGCTTACTCGCGCGACGGGCATCACAGACAGTTCAAAATGACACGACACCAAATCACGTTTGGCCATCACACCGTTGACATCGCAGCATCTCCCGAAACGAGGAACTGCGGTTGTGTGCCGGCGTGGAACTCCGCATCTTCCGCGCTGAAACCGGCCGTGTTTATTTTCCATCCATCAGTCGTCAGGTTCGAACCGACGGGCGTCAGTAGGTCGGAGGAACAATCGCTCTAATGACGACGATGTCCGTATCCTCGCGATTGGCATATCTCAATCCCTCTCGCGCGATTCGGAAGCATTCGCCCGCAGAAGCTTGGATTTCGTGACCGCCTACGCCGAGCTTTGTTAGATGGCAAGTAATCGAGCATACAATGACGCCGCCGCCAATCGCAGGGTGATAGCGCGCCATCGTTGGAAGTCGGTGAAATCAACTGCCTGGGCGACGTCGTCAGACAGCCAGACCATCTGATCTCCAACGCACGGATAGATGGAGGGCGTCGCGCCAACGCTTTCCATCCAAGGCTACCCGGTAGTCGGTGTCACTTGTGTCGCGTGATCATTACGATTGCATCGGACACCTGACCACAAGCAAATCCGCCAAGTGCCTCCCGACCCGGGTCGTCTCTGAGAGTGGAGTACGACGCTTCAGGGGCTTGCCCGAAGATCGATAAATTGGAATATTTTGCTGTCGAAATATTCCATTGACGACCGTTTTCTCCGGCCTCAAAGTCCGATATATGCAAAATCCGAGAGATGACACGCAAGGTCCTTAAGTCCTTAGGAAGCGCAGGTAGTAGCGCCTTGACAAGTCGCTAAGAGTGTCCCCTGCCATTCTGGAAACCATTGGGCCGTTCTGCGCCTTGGTGGAGAAGAAATTTTCCAGGAGGCCGACTCAAGTCGGAATGTCGCTTCGGCGCAGCAAACTTTGTTATGTTTTAAGGAAATGTAGATGTCAACGCTCTTTTCTGTTCGCACGGTCGAAACCCACGCAGAAGGCATGCCGATGCGCGTTGTAGTATCGGGCACACCGGAGGTACCCGGGAAGACTATGGCCGAACGACGTGCGTGGCTTCAGCAAAACCTCGATGACCTCCGCGAGATGCTCATGAATGAGCCGCGCGGTCATGCAGCAATGGTGGGCTCGATTCTTATGCCACCGGCCACAGCTGACGCGGACTTCGGCGTCGTCTACATGAGCGCGGGTGGCTTCTGGGCGATGTGTGGTCACGGAACAATTGGTGTAGCCACGGCGATAGTCGATCGGGGAATGGTCGATGTTATCGAACCCTATACGGAGGTCCGGCTTGACACGCCAGCTGGGCTCATCGCAACCAAGGTTCGCGTGCGGGATAAAAAGGCGGTTAGCGTCACATTTACGAACGTGCCGTCATACGTACTGGCACATGAGCGGACACTGCGTGTCCCGGGTTATGGCCCGGTTCCCGCGAGCGTCGTGTACGGTGGGAACCTATACGTCATCGTTGAGAGTAAGCACTTCCGGGTTGAGCTCGTCCCGGCAAACATCGAGAAGTTGCAAGACCTCGGCATGCTGGTGGTCAAAGCTGCTCAGGAACAGCTGTCCTTCCACCCTCCGGCAGGCAGCGAGATCGGTCCGCTGCGATCCATGATTTTCACCGAAGAAGCAACTGCGAACCGGCCGGCAAAGAACCTCATGGTCAAGGAGCCGCGCTACTTCGACCGGTCGCCGTGTGGTACGGGTACGTCCGCCCGCATGGCACTGGCGTACCATACCGGAAAGCTCTCGCTGGACGAGCCTTTTGTTCACGAGTCCATCATTGGCACTCGGTTCGTGGGACAGTTGACCGACGTAACCGAGATTGGTGGAGTGCCTGCTGTCATACCGCAAATCACCGGCACGGCATGGATAACAGGTACCTCAGAGTTCACGCTTGACCCGAGCGACGTATTCCCGAGGGGTTTCAAGTTCGTAGATTCGAAATCGTGCTGACCCTTTCAGTTGCTTAGCGTGTTAGGTACTTTGGATAATCGGCACAGCATGAACGAGCATAAGCATGGCAAAGACGACGATATTCCCCTATCCCGAAGGCTTCACGTTGGTAGCGTGAGACCTTCATCAGGCGTCGCTTGGGATACTTTGTATCAAGGTCGGCATCTTTGTCCTGTTGCTAGCGAGGACCCGAATGCGGTCGCCGTCCTGCTGACAACTTCGGGTACTGCAAGCAAGCCAAAGTTCGTAGCACACAACCTATCGACGCTCTTAGAAGGGGCTTCGCGATTGAACGCATTTCAGGAGGGAGAGCGTGTCGCGTTCTACTTTCCGATGGTGCATGCTTCTGGCCTTTTTACTCTCATCGCCACTTTATTGTTTGGCGCAGTGCTTGTTATGCTGGACGGTGCGAATGCCGATAACATCCTTGATGGGCTGGAAACGCACAAATGCACGACAATGTTCGCGTTCCCGTACACATTTTCACAACTAATTTTGTGCCAAAAACGAAAGCCCCGCGCTCTGAACGTAATGCGCTTATATGGAACGGGAGGAGATGCCTGTCATCCATACATTTACGAGGAATTTAGGTAGACCTTCAATATGCCGTTGCATGCTTTGTGGGCATCTACGGAAGCAATTGGTTCGTTAAGTCGCCCAAATGATGCGCCACCCGCATATATCCCCATGCCAAATGTCGAGACACAAATCGTTGATGCGGATGGCAAAATGGCTGCGCGCGGAGCGATCGGTCAACTCCGGATTCGTGGTCCTCACGTCGCTTTGGGTTACTGGGACGCGTCACGAATTTCGGCGTTTCCTGGTGGTTGGTACCCGACTGGAGGTGTTATGCGTCAACTGGAAAACGATCGTTATCAGTTCGTTGCACGCCATAAGGATCTTATAGTCCGAGCCGGATCCAATGTTTCACCGATGATTGAAGTCGAGCGCATTCTACTTCTACATCCGTGCGTGATTGATGCGACGGTCCTTGGCGTACCTGATACGAAACTCGGTCAGCGGATAGTTGGCTTCGTTCATTTAACCGACGATGCTGGTGTTGCGTTGCTTGACAATATCCTTCGCTTTGCTTTTGGGCGACTCGCGGACTACAAAGTTCCCGATCAAATTTATTCGCTTCCTCTTATCCCGCGAAATGCGCTAGGAAAAATTGATCGAACAGCATTGTTGAAATCGATATAGAAGACTTGTTTTAATAATATGTGTTTTATTTTTCTGTTTAATTAGAAGTATGGCAGACTTTGGCGGCATATTTTCGTTTTAATAGTGGCCTCGCGATGGTCATGCCGATGTGCTCTTTGTTTTTTCTTATTTCTGGTGTCACGTGTATCGGGTTGGTAGCTGTTTGTGCGCTATGGCCTAGAGAACTATTTGTTTTTGCTGCCGCAAGCTTTTCGTATGGTATCAGTCCAGAGATTTACGAACTTTTCGCGGGCACGATTAACCTCGAGTCGAGCGTCCGTGAAATAGAGCAGGAGAAAAGTCAAGGCCGACTGATTTCGAGTGAGTTACCGCAAGAGTCTGTGACGGCAGACTCTTCATGATCAACATACGTTTACATGTGTTTTGAAATTCATATCGCCTGGAAACGATGAGTAACGCTGCTACGTTAGCATACAGTTTAATTTCCGTATTTTAGTTTAAAAATAGATAAAGCAATTTTTGCTTATTATTGAACCGCTCTGCGGAAGAGCTTGTTCCATGGCGAAAGAGGCGTTTCATCAGGGAAGAATTTCATCCCGGTAGTGAGCAAAAATAATGCAGTTGTATGTTTGTGGCCGACGCAGCAACTCGCTCGATGCAGATGTTTGATATTTTCCTATTAGCTGTTTCAAAAATCTTACTAACATGTGCCGCTCTTGTCTCTGGTTGCTGTTGCTGCCCTGGATCGCGATGGTCTGGGTGCCGTCGTATAACAAGGTCGAACCCACGCTATGGGACTTCCCGTTCTTCTACTGGTATCAACTCGCGTGGGTGCTGATCAGCGCCGTCATCACCGCGTTCGTGTACCACAAGACCAAAGGCCTCTCGAAGAACCACAGATCCCCGAGGGATTTGCAATGAATCCGACTGCAACGTTTGTCTTCATTCTCTTTTTCATCGGCGTCACGATTCTCGGTTTCGTCGCGGCGCACTGGCGCAAGGGCGATCTCGCGCATCTCGACGAGTGGGGTCTCGGTGGCCGCCGCTTCGGCACGATCGTCACGTGGTTCCTGCTCGGCGGCGACCTGTACACCGCTTACACCTTCATCGCCGTGCCGGCGCTGGTGTTCGGCGCGGGCGCAACGGGTTTCTTCGCGCTGCCGTACACGATCCTGATCTATCCGTTCGCGTTCGTCGTGTTCCCGAAACTGTGGAGCATCGCCAAGCGTCAGGGTTACGTGACATCGGCCGACTTCGTCTCGGCTCGCTATGGCAGCCGCATGCTGGCGCTGGCGATCGCCGTGACCGGCATTGTCGCGACGATGCCGTACATCGCGCTGCAACTGGTCGGTATCGAAGTGGTGATCGGCGCGCTCGGTTTCGACACCAAGGGCTTCGTCGGCGACCTGCCGCTGATCATCGCGTTCGCGATTCTGGCGGCTTACACGTACACGTCGGGCCTGCGCGCGCCGGCCATGATCGCGGTCGTCAAGGACGTGCTGATCTATATCGTGATCTTTGCCGCGATCATCGTGATTCCGCCGCAACTGGGCGGCTTCGGCCATATCTTCAGCGTGGTGCCGCCTGCCAAGCTGCTGCTGAAGGCGCCGGACGTCTCGAGCCTGAACGGCTACAGCGCGTACGCGACGCTTGCAGTGGGTTCGGCTCTCGCGCTGTTCCTGTATCCGCACTCGATCACCGCGGTGCTGTCGTCGAAGTCGGGTAACACGATCCGCCGCAACATGGCGATGCTGCCGGCCTACTCGCTGGTGCTCGGTCTGCTCGCGCTGCTCGGCTTCATGGCGCTGGCCTCGGGCGTGAAAGACATGCCGGAATTCGCGCCGTACTTCAAGGCGTTCGGCCCGAACTTCGCGGTGCCGGCGCTGTTCCTGCACTTCTTCCCGTCGTGGTTCGTCGGCGTGGCCTTCGCGGCGATTGGTATCGGAGCGCTGGTGCCGGCGGCGATCATGTCGATTGCGGCAGCGAACCTGTACACGCGCAACATCCACAAGGAGTTTGTGAACCGCAACATGTCGCATGAGCAGGAGACCAACGTCGCGAAGCTGGTGTCGCTGATCGTCAAGGTCGGCGCGGTCGCGTTCATTCTCGGTTTGCCGCTCACGTACGCGATTCAGCTTCAGTTGCTGGGCGGCATCTGGATCATCCAGACGCTGCCTGCGATCGTGCTCGGTCTCTACACGCGCGTGCTCGACCATCGCGGTCTGCTGGTCGGCTGGGCGGTCGGCATCGCAACCGGCACGTGGATGGAGATTTCGCTGAAACTGGCCGGCTCGATCTTTGTGCTGCATATCGGCGGTCTCGCGATTCCGGGTTATGCGGCGGTGTGGTCGCTGATCGTGAATCTGGTGGTCTCGGTGGGGGTAAGTCTCGCGGTGCGGGCGATGGGTATGAAGCCCGCAGCCGACTTTACACAACTGGACGACTGTCTCAGCGTCACCAAAGCTGATGTTCAGCAGATTGCTCCATAGGTGCTCCCGAAATGGAATGGACACGGCCCGCCAATCAGTGAAAGAAGTCCTCGTCTCAAGTGCTTGATACCGATGGGCGCGACGTCAGTAAAAGCCGACATCGCGCAATCACGAGAAACGGCTAGCGCCCGTTTGCGGTCCTCGCGGCAGCCTTCAGCTCGGCGCTTGCGCCGTCCAGCAGCCGACGTGCATTTTCCGCGTGACCGTTCAGCGCGTAGCCGTTCGCATGTTGTGCGGACAGGATGGCCTGGTTGGCTTGAGCTATGTCTGCCTGTGCTTGAGCAAGGTATGGATGCACGCCCGGCGAGACGTTTTCGAAGGGCGGTGGTGTTTGCGCGAATACGGTAGCGCCGGCAAACGTGCAACAAAGCGCGGCGATAGACGAAAGTATCAGCGGGCGGAAGCACGCGTTTCTGTGTTCGTGTCTTTTCATTTTTTACTCCGGTCGTTGTCGTGCAGTTGAGGAAGGCTGTTCAGCGCATGCGCTTAGCGTCGTCGGTGCTTGCAGGCACTGAAGCGTTTCGCGTGACAGCCAATGATTAAACACTTCAGCACAGGAAATCCGTCGGTCGGACTCGTAACAATTCGTTCAATTTGAGCCGCGCGGTGCCGGGGCAATGCTCATTCTCCTTGATTGGAAAGGCCCGCATGTATACGTATCGATGAGTCAGCGCGCAAACGCCTAGGATGACGCGCCAATGTGGAGCTTCTTTAAGACTCGGTGGTGCGTAAAGTCGCCAGCGCATTCACTTGTCGATCGGCTACCGGGCTCCCTATGACCGCGAGACTGCACAAAAAGCAGCGTGAGATTCTGTAAATGAAATCGAGGGAAGGTAGTTGTCTGAACTCGAGAGCCGTTAGCGCTGCAACCTCCTGCTCAGCCGGGTGACTAGGCTTTAACCTCAGCGCGTGCGTCAGACGCGATAGCGCGGCGAGTTGTTCGTTCTGGTGCAGATGGTTTTCGCAAATCTCCAGCACATCGGCATCGCTCAGGAATTCCTTGAGTGCGAGAAACGAATGGAACGCGACCAGTCACTTGGAGCATTGGTCGCGGAGGTGAGCAGTTTCGTCTGGCCCGCACGTCCCGACAGGCCGTTGATCGGCTTCAGCGAGCCAGCCGTTGAGATGAAAGTGTTGGGCACAATGCCGAATGCATGGATCAGAGCGTTGAGCGCGCGCTTCGACTGTGCGAGTGCGGCGCTTTTAGGCGTGAATTTGATGTCTCTCTATCAAAAGCGCCTGCCGAACATATCCCAATGGCGACACGGGTGCCTTATCGCTATGTCGCAGTTGGTCGTGCCGCTGGTGGAAATGCAACCTTGGCATTCGTTCTCGCCATGGCGCAATTCAACAACGCGTCGTCCAGGCATCCGGACGCGTGGAACAGGATCGCGAGATGGACCCGGAAGCCGTGTGCGAGCGCGAAACGGATTGAGCGGATGCGGAACGCTAAAACGTCATAAGCGGAAACTTGTCACATCAGTTTGATTTGGTATGCGAAATGAAATCTGGGGCGAAGCGAACGACATCGCATTCCTTCGCTACCGAGCGCTGACGTTTGCAGCCTCTTCCACTGCTAGCAGCGATACAAATGTTACATATTCTCGCAACGGATTCCCCAGTGTCAGGCGTTTTATAAATGCGTACCGCAAGACCTCGAATTCATCGACTTCTCGCGAGTGCGATCTACCGCCGCTAAACCAACCTAAAGGAGTAAGTTTTATGAAGCGCAGAATCGTTTCCCGTTTGATCTTCGCACTGATGACGCCGTTCACTGTACCGCAGGCCCACGCGCAATCGTGGGGTGCTAATCATCCGTGGCGCGCATCGGACAACTCGCGACTTGCCGAACAAAACTACCGGATTTCGAAAGGAGTGCAGGATGGGCAGTTGAGCTCGGCACAGGCCCAGCAACTTCGCGCGAATGACCACGCGATCCGAACGGAAGAGCGCGCCGATTCTTCAGTGAACGGCACGCATCTGACGCCGCAGGAGCAGCGCACTATCACGTCTCAAGAAAACGCCAATAGTACGGCGATTTATGGCGCGCGCCATTGATCAAGTGGGTGCAGACCTCGTGATCGAATCCGGCGTTGATCCGGATGTAGGCGCATCGTTGGCGCTATGATGCCGCCGACTCCTCGCGCAGCCGTTATGCAACTGGCGGGACTGAAAATCCGCGCTGCGCTTCTCTGTTAAAACCAGGTGGATTTCGATGAAAATTAAAGTCAGAGTGGCTTTACTGATTCTGTGCGGCGCCGCTTTCCTCTCGATTGTGGGTTGCGTCGAAAGCGGGAGAACTGGCCTCGTGTGCCCTCCGGGTACGCACCCCGGGCCTTACGGCGGACGCTGTTGGGCTAACTGATGACAAGCGTCGCATGACGGTCGCGCCTATCATCTGCTTCTTCAGCAGATGATAGGCGCTCACCTCGTCCCCGCCGGTATAATGGCTGTCACTCTCGAATAATGCACCGAACGGCCATGATCGATCTTGGCTTTTCGGGGAAAAACCAGCGGTTTCAGATCTTGCCTTGCTTGCGTGTTTGTGACGGTAGTCGATTGAACACGACTGTGTGCGATTTACGCCTAGCGCGTGTTAGGCACCGGCGTCGGAATATCGTGATGTTGCGCTCGCCGCTGAACGACGCCGTTGCGGCAATCCCATTCCAGTAGACGGCCCGCCTGCCGGTCTGCGAGGATCGACGTGCCCAGATCGGGCGCAGAGCGCCGAAATCCATCGACGATATCCTGCGCGACTTCGTCGCTCAGTGTCGCGCCGTCGGCACCTTCGACCGCTAGGCATTCTTTTAGATACGCCAGCGACAGTGCCGCGATGTCGACGCGGGAATACATGCCTGCGCGACGGCCTGCCAGGACCATCAACCCGACCAGGGCATTCTGCAGGAGCTTTCGCCACGCGACGGACGCAAAGTCCGCTGACACATCAACCGAACAGCGCGTTCCGTGCAATGCCGCGAGCACGACCTCGGTCGCTGGCGTGTTGGGCAACGTAAGACGCGCTTCAGCGTGCAGCCACACCAATGCGTCCGTTTCGCGCTGGGCAGGAGATCACACGACGGACGGCAACACAGGCCTGTCCGGGACGCGCGGCGAGACGAGAGCTTTCTGTTCGACACCGTTCTGCAGCGCGCAAACCGCCGTCTGCTCGCTGCACAACGCGGACATCCGTAACAGCGATTCAATATCAGCTAAACGATATTCCCATGTGTTCCCCCGGAGTCTTGCCTGCCAGCCATTGTCATGGCGACCATTTTTCCAGAATAGTAACGAATAGCTTCGGATAATTTAGACGAGATTGGCTCTCTGATCTTTTCTCGCCGAAGATGGGTGTGTCCTATGGCTACCTAATCCTGCGCGTCCCCGGCCCACAAAGCATGGCCGGATCGCGCTGTCGTGCTTCGCATCGAGCCTCCCTGCGCGAGTCTCGTCCCCTTCGGGCTTCCATCGCTGACGCCTACGGCCCGGCTTCCAGCTTCGGGCCTGCGCGCCTCGCTTGCGTGCGGTCGGCACCAAAGATGGCCGTTGCCTTGTCCAGCCGTCTCCCCTGACTTCATCCCCTTGTCCGCGACTGTAGCCCGCGGCCGTGTTCCGTCAAGGCGCGCAGGGCCGTGTCCTCGGCTGCGCCTGCGGGCCGCACCAACCCTGCGCTTTTCTCCTTGACGGCCCCCGTCCGCGCGCTCCTGACCGTCGCGGGCGATGAACTCAGGAAAGACGGTGGCAACGAGGCCAACCGGGTTCTTCGTGCCGACCGCACCGAACAGCCGAAAGGCTGGGCTTCCGAATCTAGGAATCCGGTTGCGGGTGAACAGCAAACCCTTTCTTTGTCAGGAGAAGTGCCATGCAACTCGCATCCCGTTTCGCTTCCCGTTCTCCGGTGCTGCGTTCCGACTATCCGCTATCGGATGACCAGATTCGCGCCGTAGCGCCGTCCATCTTCGCGGACGCCCCGCACGAAAGCCGCTCGGAACGGTACAGCTATATCCCCACCGCGACTGTGCTGCAAGAACTGCGCGGGGAAGACTTCGAGCCTTTCATGGTGTGCCAGACCCGCGTGCGCCACGACGACCGCCGCGACTACACCAAGCACATGATCCGCCTACGCCACGCCAGCCAGATCAACGGACGCGAAGCGAACGAAATCATCCTGCTGAACTCGCATGACGTATGCGCAAGCCAAGAGCGATTTCCCGATACTCTCAGGTTGCTTTAAAACGGCCATCAACACGAACACGGCACGAGGATCTCGGCGATGACGGCAAGACGAACCACCATCCGGCAACTG